>ERZ780131.381-NODE-381-length-7828-cov-2.79064_pt1 | contig 7828 bp, 6 predicted proteins | sample MGYA00433081_ERZ780131 | MGnify/ENA primary metagenome ERZ780131 (study PRJEB29588, sample SAMEA2147193) | human gut metagenome | biome: human gut; feature: human-associated habitat; material: faeces | place: Denmark | collected 2008/2010 ... | reverse complement strand
GCTTGCACCTCTCTTTGCAAAAACATAGGTCCTGCTCACAAAATGACATGCGATACAAATTGCAAACAGGACCTATATTTTTGCAAAAAAAATAAGCGCGAGACGGGGATCGAACCCGCGACCTTCTCCTTGGCAAGGAGACGCTCCACCACTGAGCCACTCGCGCATTATTACTTGCGTCACTCACAACGCAAGTAATACTATACCACATTGTTATTTGCTTGTCAACATTTTTTCTTCAATTGATTTAATAAGTTTGTAAATCATCCTGTGTCCGGGAACATCGATGCCATTTCGTCTCGCAAGACTTATAATACATCCGTTTAATGTATCTATTTCCGTTTTCTGTCCTTTTTCAATATCCTGTAGTGTGGATGACCTGTGCTTATAAGTATCCGGAACAAGTTTTTCATAAAAAACCTTCCTGTATTCCTCAGGTGTGCTCCAGAATGTCTCAAGATGCTCTGCTAAAAGTACGGAATATGTCTCGTCAATAAGCTGATTCATAATGTCACAGGCACTCTCTGACTCCGAAAGTTCACCATAAGATGAATTAAGAATTGCTCCAAGTGGATTGAGTGTTGTATTAAAAAGCATTTTAGCCCACAAAGCTTTGCCTATGTCAGCCGATACTTCGGACGGAATACCGGAATTATTGATTGCGGCAGCTAAAGGCTCCATGCAGGAATTATCCGCGCCGTAAAGAGAACCCAGCAGAATAGGTGCAGTATGTACGGTCACTTTGCTGTTTTCCGGAGTAACACGCTCAAATCCGGTTATTATTCTCGCATTGTATACCTCATTCTTATCAAAATATTTTAAAAATACTTCATCGTTGCCCCAGCCGTTCTGAAAGATAACAATTTTTCCCTCCGGTGCAATTATATTTCTGTTGTTATCAAGGGATTTTGCAATCTCTTCGTCAGCCATGGTTTTTGCACTGATAATTATATAATCATATGCCTGACATGCCTCACCATAATTTCTTATTACCTTTACCTTGCCTGCGGGTACTGATATATCCTTAAATATACCGCATCTTTTTACACCATTCTCCTCGATACAGTCCGCAGTGTGGCTTTTTGAATATACCGTAACATCCATCCCTTCTTCCGAAAGAGAGGCTGCCATTGCAACGCCTACCGCTCCTGCGCCGATAATCAAAACCTTGTAACTCATATTAAACACTTTCTTTCTATGTATATTGTTCCGTAAATAAATCAACTATCATATTGTAAAGTTTATTCACAATTGGTGTTTTTCTTGTACTTTCAAATGCACTTATACCGATTACACGATATGCCTCAGGGTAAATCGGATAAACATCAACATTAGCATTATAAGACTCAACAGTCATTTTGGGAAGTATACATACACCTATTCCCGACTGTACCATCGTTAAAATTGACATATCATCAACAACATGGCACGTTGACTGTGCTACAAAGCCACTGTTTTCAAAAAGCATCTGGCTGTCCGCATCGCAATTTTCCGCAGGCTGCACAAAGTCACATTCTTTAAGCTCGTCTATCGTAATAAAGCCCTCATTACGGGTTTTAAACGTCTTTGGCACCGCACACATAAGTCGGTCATTATATAAAGGTGTTATGGGAATTTTGCCGGCACTTGATACCGATAAAAAGCCTAAATCTATTGTTCCATTCTCAAGCCACTTCACAATATCGTTATAAGTTCCCTGAAAAAGTTCTATTTTGATTCCGGGATATTTGTCGGAAAAATTTTTGACAAGTTTGGGAATCCAGCTTATGCAAACACTGTTAAAACAGCCAAGCTTTACCGTTCCCTTTTCAAAACCCCGTATCTCGGCAATTGCCTGATTTACTGCATTTTCGCTTAAAAGAAGCTGTTTTATATAAGGAAGAATTGACTTGGCATCGCCGGTAAGACTGATTCTATTGTTTTTTCTGATAAATAACGGAAAACCCAGTTCTTCTTCCATCCCACTTACGCAGTGGCTTACCGCAGACGGTGTGAGATTAAGTTCTTCCGCTGCTTTTCTGAAATTCATATGTTCTACAATGGTCACAAAAACCTTATAAGAAAATAGTGTCATATCGTTCCCTCTTGTGGTGAATTTTTTTCATCATCTTCGTGAAAAAAATGAATTTTACTAATTATAACATGTATGTTATATTAAATCTACAATAAATGATACGTACTTGAGCAATGCGTGTCATAGAACAAATTGTTTCTATCTCCTGTATAAAGAGTTCAGCTGCATGAACTCTTTATTTTTTTTAAGACAGCCACCTGTCAAGATGCCTGTCAAATTTCTTATTATTTTATAATCCGGATATCATAATCACTTGCAAAGTCTTCTGCTATTCCTGATGTAACATAAGCTGTATTCCCGGACAAAGCAATAAAATCAAATTCCGATTTATGGTTATGCCAGTATTCTATGGTCTTATCAAGTCCCATAACATAACAGGCTGTAGAAAGTCCGTCTGCCAGAGTTCCGTCAACACTTACAATAGTTATTGAATCCATATCAGACTCTACAGGATATCCTGTGTGAGGGTCTATGATATGGCAGTATTTTTTTCCTGTGACATCATCCACAAAGTACCGCTCATATCCCCCGGACGTAATTACGGCTTTCTCACTAACGTTAATTGATCCTGCGTAATCTTTTTTACCATTGGGGTCAGCAATTGCAATTTTAAAATCATTGCCGTCAGGTTTTCTTCCATAACACTGTACATTTCCTCCGAGAGAAACTACTGCATATTCAATATCAAATTCATTGAAAATAGCCATAAGCCTGTCTGAAGTATATCCCTTCGCTATTCCGCCAAAATCAAGTCCCATACCTGATTCCATCTTTATAGTCTCATAATCCATTTTAATTTTGTCAAAACCGCACAGTGCAAGTTTATCTTTTATCTCATCATCTCCCGGAACATACAGGCGGCCGGATTCAAAACCCCACAGCTCAACTAACGGTCTTATTGTAACATCAAAAGCTCCATCCGTAGTGCCATATATATACCGGCATTTTTCTAGTATTTTTATTGTATCTTCCGATAAAAGATTGTCTGTTCCATTGTTAATTCTGTAGATTTCACTGTCCTTATTGCTTACAGACCATAACTCATCAAGTCTTTTTATCTCATACTCGGCAAGCTCCAAGGCTTCATCCGCCTCCCTGCCGTAACAGGTTATGCTCATGTAGGTATCCATGGCGGTAAGGTTAAGCGTTCTTTCTTTTTTGCCCTTATAACACCCCGCCACGGGCGGTGAGCAAAATGCCCACAGCCATAGTTGTAAATAATAATATAAGCCTGTTAATCTTTTTCATAATCAGCCTATCATTCCCTTTAAAAGTGATACTGCATTATTAATGCCGATTGTAGAACTGTTTATTACAACGTCATAATTATGGTAATCATCCCATCTGAGACCTGTATTAGCTTTGTAATAATTACTTCTCTTCTTGTTGAATTTCTTCATTGTACTGTCAATTTCGTTGTCTGCAATTCCGTATTCACGGCTGATGCGCTCTCTTTTATCATCTTCGTCACCATAAATAAATACACGCAGTACATTCTGTCTGTCACTAAGTGCCTCATAGGCACAATGACCTAAAAATATGGCAGGACCTTCATTAGCAAATTCTTTAATAATCTTCTGCTCAGCAATATATACTTTACCTTTTAAGTCGGTATAATCGGTATCACCTGACTGAACCTTTGTCATTACATATAATGAATACAGAAAACTTCCTGTAGCATCCTCTTCATACTGTTCAAGCTTCTCAACAGACATTCCTGCCTTTCTTGAAAGCTCCTCAAGTATTTCTCTGCCGTAGCATGGGATTTCACATTCTTTTGAAAGTTTTTTTGCAATTTCTGTTCCTGCACTTCCGTATTCTCTTTCAATTGTAACATATCTGTACATAACCTAGCCCCTTTCCGCTTTTTATGAAGCCTGTTCAAACTGGCTGTTATAAAGGTCTGCATAGAAGCCTTTTCTGGCAAGAAGTTCTTCATGTGTACCTTTTTCAATAATGTCTCCATCTTTCATTACAAGGATAAGGTCTGCATTCTTAATTGTAGATAATCTGTGGGCAATGACAAAAGATGTCCTGTCAGCCATGAGTTTATCCATTGCATCCTGAATCTGTAACTCAGTTCTTGTATCAACGGAACTTGTTGCTTCATCAAGTATTAACATCGGCTTATCCGCAATCATTGCTCTCGCTATTGTAAGCTGCTGCTTCTGTCCCTGTGAAAGATTTACCTGGTCATTAAGTATTGTATCATATCCGTGGGATAATGTCTTTATAAAATGATCAAGTCCTACCGCACGACATGCTTCTTTTACCTTTTCATCGGAGACACCCTCTGTACAATATACAAGGTTCTCTCTTACTGTTCCTTCAAAAATCCATGTGTCCTGTAATACCATACAGAACAATGAATGGACGTCCTCACGCTTCATGTCTTTTGTAGAAACGCCGTCAATCCTGATAACGCCGTCATTAATCTCATGGAATCTCATAAGAAGGTTCACAAGTGTTGTCTTTCCGGCCCCTGTAGGTCCTACAATCGCTATCTTCTGTCCCGGTTTTACATTAACGGAAAAATCTTTAATGACAATCTTATCTGAGCCTTTATAGCCGAATTTTACATGTTCAAAGTCCACATAACCTTTAACATTTTCAACCTTTCCGGTCTTGTCATCTTCATTTTCCATTTCTTCTGCTTCAACAAACTCAAATACACGTTCTGCTGCCGCCGCTGCTGACTGCATTGACTGCATAGCCTGTGCAATCTGGGATAAAGGCTGTGTGAAAAGACGGATATATATCATAAATGCAACAATTACACCAAATGATATTTTTCCGTTCATGGCAAGCACAGCACCGACGATACATACTGCGACATATCCGAAGTTACCGATAAAATTCATAATAGGCATCATAAGGCCTGATAAACACTGTGCCTTAAAAGCGCTGTCACGAAGATTTTCATTCATTCTGTTAAATTCTTCTGCTGCCTTTTCTTCTCCGTTATATGCTTTGACAACTGTGTGCCCTGTGTATATTTCTTCAATCTGTCCATTAATTTCTCCGAGATGCTTCTGCTGTCTCTTGAAATACTTCTGTGATTTGCCCATAATTATCATCATAAGGGCAAATCCGAATAAAGACGACAGTATTGCCGTTACGGTCATAAGAACATTGGTCTTAAACATCATAAATACAGAACCTAAAAGCAAGGTAACGGATGATATAAGCATACCTATGCTCATATTAAGGGACTGTCCTATCATATCTACATCATTGGTTACTCTCGAAAGGATATCACCTGTCGATGTTGTATTGTAATACCACATAGGAAGTCTGTTAATTTTTTCAGAAATCTCATTACGAAGGTTCTTACTTTTCTTCTGTGTAACAACTGCCATTATCTGTCCCTGAAGTATTGAAAGAACAGTACCGGAGGCATACAAAATCACAAGTGTTATACCAATGTTAAATACTTTATCCATATCCACACCGGTCATAAATCCTGCGGTAATTGTATTGGTAAGGTCCTTTAACTTATCCGGACCGATAAGTGTAAATATCGTAGCAGCTACCGAAAAAATAACGGCACAAAGCATTGCATACGACAACTTTTTATTATATTTTAAAATTTTAATCCATGTTCCCTTAAAATCCTTGGATTTCTCCACAGGTCTGCCGGCTCCGTGTCCTCCACGTCTAGGAGGATTGTTATATTGTCTGTTTTCTTCCATATCAGAGTTCCTCCTTTGATAACTGCGAATATGCTATCTGTCTGTATACTTCACAATTTTTCATAAGCTCATCATGCTTACCCATTCCTGCAATGGTACCATTTTCCAGAACAATTATCTTATCTGCATCTCTTATTGTGCCGATTCTCTGTGCAACAATAATCTTTGTAGCATCAGCACATTCTTTTTTAAGTGCAGAACGTAAAGCTCTGTCGGTTCTGTAATCAAGTGCCGAGAATGAATCATCAAAAATAAATATCTCCGGATGACGGCACACGGCTCTTGCTATTGAAAGTCTCTGTTTCTGGCCTCCTGAAAGATTACCTCCGCCTTGTGCTATATAAGAATCATATCCTTCACCCATTTTTTCAACAAATTCGGATGCCTGTGCGACATATACAGAATCCACAATATCAGATTCCATAAAGCCGTCTTTTCCATTATCACCGTATGCAATGTTACTTTTAACCGTTCCTCCGAATAATGTAGCTTTCTGCGAAACATATCCGATTTTGTTACGAAGTTCTTTCTGTTTGTAATCTTTTACATTTACGCCGTCTACCAGGACTTCGCCTTCAGTGACATCATAGAATCTTGGAATAAGATTAATAACGGTACTCTTACCACACCCGGTAGCTCCTATAATCGCCAATGTCTCACCTTTTTTAACAGAGAAGCTGATATCTGACAATACATAATCTTCTGCATCAGGATATTTAAAATTAACATTCTTAAATTCAATTTCACCTCTGATACCTGAATCTTTAATATTCTTGTCTCCATCTTCTATAGTAGCTTCCGTATCAAGCACTTCATTAATACGCTTAGCTGCTACGGATGCTCTCGGCAGAATAATAAATACCATTACCATCATCATAAATGCCATTACTATCTGCATTGCATAAGAAGAAAATGTTACCATATCGGAAAATAAAGTTATTTTGCTCATCATATCGGCTTTATTAATGAGATATGCCCCTATCCAGTATATGGCAAGAGGGAGTCCGCTCATTATAAGCTGGATACCCGGCATCATAAACGACATTGTCCTTGATGTAAAAAGTTGTGTCTTTGTAAGGTTATTATTAGCGGTTTCAAATTTACTTTCCTGATATTTTTCGGCATTATATGCTCTTACAACATTGATACCTGTAATATTTTCCCTGGTAACCCTGTTGATATCATCTGTAAGTTCCTGAAGTTTTTTGAACTTAGGAAGTGCTATTGATACACAAAGACCTACTATGATAAGTAATACCGCAACAGCAACACCTGTTGAAAATGTCCACTGCCAGCTCTTTGCTGATATTTTGCACACCGCCCATATTGCAAGAATAGGAGCTTTAATCAATACCTGAAAGCCCATTGTTACAAACATCTGTACCTGTGTAACATCGTTGGTTGAACGTGTAATAAGACTCGCAGTAGAGAATCTTCCAATTTCCTCCATTGAAAATCCCTGGACCTTATTAAAAAGTTTTGCTCTTAATACGGCTGAAAAATCTGAAGCTATTCTTGAAGAAATAATAGCTACAACAACCGTAGCCGCAAGACTTCCGAATGCACAAAGCAGCATTTTTCCGCCTGCTGCCATAATATCTGCCATCTTGCTTCCGTCGGTCTGGACAAGTGCTGTAATGTCTGCCATATAGTCAGGTATCGTTAAATCAAGCCATACCTGGAGAACTACAAAACCTATGGCAAAAAGCATCATAAGCCAATTTCTCTTTGGCAGGTTTTTAAGTAATTTAATCATCTTCTGTCTACTCCTTTCGACTGTATAACTGTTAATATATACCACTTTTCTAAACTCAATCTAAACTAATAATAAACATAATATTAACTTTATTCATAATATAACCGTAAATGTATTGATGTTCTTGTCGCTGTTCACCTCAATTCTTCCCTTATGGAGTTCAATAATCCTGCTTACAAGTGCAAGTCCTATGCCCGTTCCTTCGGTGGAATGTGATGAATCCGACTGATAGAATTTTCTAAAAATTTTATTAATTTCCTCATCTGCAATGTGAGGTCCCTTACCGGAAATACTAACATAAATATG
>ERZ780131.371-NODE-371-length-7915-cov-14.7974_pt1 | contig 7915 bp, 6 predicted proteins | sample MGYA00433081_ERZ780131 | MGnify/ENA primary metagenome ERZ780131 (study PRJEB29588, sample SAMEA2147193) | human gut metagenome | biome: human gut; feature: human-associated habitat; material: faeces | place: Denmark | collected 2008/2010 ... | reverse complement strand
GAGCATTGCCTTTACTTCCTTACGGGTTTCTTCATCGAATGAAGGTGTGAGCCACTGCTGAGCTCTTTCTTCACACTGCTTAATTAATTCTGTGTTATTAGCCATAGTTAATGGTATTATATAATTGTTATTTTAGTTCTTTCTGCAAAGATAATGCAAATCGAATGCAGAATATCAAGCTTGCTTGAATATTTTGCTGAGATGCAGCTTATCTTCTGCAAAGATATATAAAATATCCGAGAAACAAAAGCAAGATTGAAGATTTTTTTGTATTTTTGCATTCTAAAATATATTTGGTCATCTTTTGGACAAGATCGTACCATTTTCAGTAACAATATCAGTAACAATAAAAATATTAAACATGGAATTACATTTCACAGGCATCATCATTGCCGTCAGCACATTTCTCATTATAGGACTCTTCCACCCTATTGTCATCAAGACCGAATACTACACTGGCACCCGCTACTGGTGGGTATTTCTCGTTCTGGGATTAGCTACCATCGCTGCGGCATTCCTGATAGAGGACATTCTTCTGTCGGCTATTCATGGCATCTTGGGAGCCTCCTGTCTTTGGAGCATCGGTGAGCTCTTCGAGCAGAAACAACGTTGCGAGAAAGGATGGTTTCCTAAAAATCCCAAGCGCATCGGAAAGGGTTATTATAAGGATGAGGTGAAGGACGAAGAACGAAAGTAAAAGACGGAAAATGAAGACTGAACTCATACTGGTGGGCAAAACCATCAACAAGCATTTCATTGCTGGCATCAAGGATTATGCCGAGCGTATCACCCATTACATGCCTTTCACCATCACCACCATCCCCGAACTCAAAAACACAAAGAGTCTGAGTGAACAGCAACAGAAAGAGCGCGAAGGCGAACTGATACTGAAACAGCTGCAGCCTTCTGACACAGTAGTGCTGATGGACGAACATGGACAGGAGTTTCGCAGCATCGAGTTTGCCAAATGGATAGAGCGCAAGCAGGCTACTTCACGAAGACTCGTCTTCGTCATTGGTGGTCCGTATGGATTCTCTCAGGCGGTATACGACCGTGCCAACGAGAAGATTTCGCTATCCAAGATGACCTTCTCCCATCAGATGGTAAGACTTATCTTCACCGAAGCCCTCTATCGGGCATGCACTATTATAAAAGGTGAGCCATATCATCATGAATAAAGGTAAAAAGGTAGAAAGGTAAAAAGGTAAAAAAGTAAAAGGGTAAAAAGGTAAAAAAGGAGGAAATAAAAAAAGTTACTAAATGGCTAAAGAAAAATATATTGAGATCAAAGGAGCCAGGGCCAACAACCTGAAGAATATCGACATCAAGATTCCTCAGGGCAAGTTTGTTGCCATAACAGGCGTATCGGGCTCGGGCAAGTCGTCATTGGCTTTCGACACTCTTTATGCCGAAGGCCAACGTCGCTATGTAGAGTCATTGTCAAGCTATGCCCGCCAGTTCTTGGGCAGAATGAGCAAACCCGAATGTGATTTCATCAAAGGCTTGCCGCCAGCTATTGCCATAGAGCAGAAAGTCATCTCGCGCAATCCGCGCTCCACAGTAGGAACCACTACCGAGATCTACGAATACCTGCGCCTGCTCTATGCACGCATAGGAAGAACCTTCTCACCCATCAGCGGCGAGGAGGTGAAGCGACATACCACTGAAGACGTCCTGGCCTGCACCCGACAGTATTCTCCTGGCACCAAGTTTGTGATTCTTGCCCCTATCCATGTGGCAGAAGGACGCACTCTTGACCGCCAGTTGGAGATGTATCTACAGGAAGGTTACTCGCGCATCTTGGTGAAAGATGAGTTCATACGTATCGAGGACTTCGACGGAAAAGCCGAAGCTCAGGACATCTACCTTGTTATCGACCGCTCGTCGGTAAGCGAGGAGAAGAGCGACATCAGCCGACTCACCGACTCTACTGAGACTGCCTTCTATGAGGGCGATGGTGCCTGCCGCCTTCTGTTCCTTCCCAGCCATATCTGCTACGACTTCTCTACCCGCTTCGAGGCAGACGGCATCACCTTTGAAGATCCTTCCGACAATATGTTTGCCTTCAACTCTCCCTTAGGGGCCTGTCCTACCTGCGAGGGCTTCGGAAGTGTGATAGGTATCGACGAGAAACTCGTCATCCCCAACACCTCAATGAGTGTGTATGATGGGTGCGTGGTTTGTTGGCGTGGCGAGAAGATGGGCATGTGGCAAAAAGAGTTCATCCGCCGTGCGGCACAATACGACTTCCCTATCTTCGAACCTTACTTTAATCTTACACAGAAACAGAAGGATATGCTCTGGCACGGATTGCCTTGCGACCGCAAAAAGGACATCCACGAGCAGGTGAGTATCGATGCCTTCTTCCTGATGGTGAAGGAAAACCAGTACAAAATACAATACCGCGTGATGCTGAGCCGTTTCCGTGGCAAGACGGTTTGTCCCGACTGCCATGGCACACGACTCAAGAAGGAAGCCACCTATGTGAAGATAGGTGGAAGAAGCATTACCGAACTGGTGGAAATGTCGATTACCAATCTGAAGGCTTGGTTCGACAAGTTGGAGCTTACAGAACACGAGCAGAGCATCGGCAAACGACTGCTTACCGAAATCAACAACCGCCTGCAGTTCCTGCTCGATGTAGGATTGGGTTACCTCACCTTAGGCCGACTCAGCAACAGTCTGTCGGGTGGTGAGAGCCAACGCATCAACCTGACCACGAGCCTGGGTTCTTCGCTCGTGGGCAGTGTGTACATCCTCGACGAGCCAAGTATCGGACTGCACAGCCGTGACACCGACCGCCTCATCAAGGTACTTCGCGAACTGCAACAGTTGGGCAACACCGTGGTTGTCGTGGAACACGATGAGGAAATCATGCGGGCTGCCGACTATCTCATAGATATAGGTCCCGATGCAGGACGCTTAGGTGGCGAGGTGGTCTATGCCGGACCTGCCGCCGAGTACGATACTACCGACAAGGCCGCCCAACAGAAACTGTTGGACCGCTACCCCAAGAGCTACACCATACGCTACCTCACCCACGACGAGGAGATAGAATGTCCTGCCTCACAAAGGGCATGGAACATGAGCATCACCATCCGAGGGGCTCGCATGAACAACCTGCGAGGCATTGATGTGGAGATACCTCTCAATGTCTTTACAGTAGTGACAGGTGTGTCGGGCTCGGGCAAGTCGTCGCTCATCAAGGGCATACTCTACCCTGCCCTCCGCCGCCGACTCGACCTCGTGGCTGATGCTCCTGGCGAGTTTGCCTCATTGGAAGGCGACTGGAAGAGCATCCGACACATCGAGTTTGTCGACCAAAACCCTATAGGCAAGAGTACACGCAGCAATCCTGCTACTTATCTGAAAGCCTACGATGCCATCCGCACACTCTTTGCCGCCCAGCCTCTGGCTAAACAGATGGGCTTTACAGCACAGTATTTCTCCTTTAATACCGAAGGCGGACGATGCGAGGAATGCAAGGGTGCCGGATATGTCACCATCGAGATGCAGTTTATGGCAGACCTCACTCTTACCTGCGAAGCCTGCCACGGCAAACGCTTCAAGCACGATATACTGGACGTGAGATATGGAGGAAAGGACATCAACGATGTGCTCAACATGACAGTGAACGAAGCCATCGAGTTCTTTAGCGATGAGAAAAACGCACATAGCGACAACGACTTCGACCAGTGCCGCATCATCGTACGAAAACTTCTGCCTCTGCAGGAAGTGGGCCTGGGCTATATCAAGCTCGGTCAGAGCTCAAGCACCCTGTCGGGAGGTGAGAACCAGCGTGTCAAACTCGCCTACTTCATCGGCAAGGAGGAACAGGAACCCACACTCTTCATCTTCGACGAGCCTACCACCGGTCTTCACTTCCACGACATCCGACGTCTGCTCCATGCCTTCAACGCCCTGATAGAGCGCGGACACTCACTGGTGGTTATCGAGCACAACCTCGATGTCATCAAGTGTGCCGACTATATCATAGACTTAGGCCCCGACGGAGGAGACAAGGGTGGCAACCTGGTAGCCTGCGGTACACCTCAGCAAGTGGCAGCCTGCCCAGGCAGCATCACAGGACAATTTCTGAAGAAATATCTGCCAAAATAAGGCGAAAAGCTATTAAACTGAGGTAAATACGCCACAAGAGATGCTAAAAGATGTAAAAAAGTAGAGACATACTAAACTTTATGTGTAATTTTGCATCCAAAACTTAAAAGAACAGAAAACGTTACATTTTTAAAAAAGAAAGAAAATGAAAAAGTTTGTACTCTTTATATGTATGACAGTTTGCTGCGCTCTGAGCGCCAACGCACAGGCTCAAATCAAGTTTGACAAGCAGACTCACAACTTTGGCTCATTCCCTGAGACAGAGAAGATCCACAAGACTACATTCACATTTACCAATGTAGGCGACAAGCCTCTTATCATCAATCAGGCATTGGCAAGCTGCGGCTGCACCGTGCCCAAGTACACCAAGGCTCCAATAGCTCCTGGTCAGAAGGGCCAGATTGAGGTAACTTACAAAAGCGACGGCACATGGCCCGGTCACTTCAAGAAGAGCATCACCGTACGTACCAACGGCACTGTAGAGATGACTCGTCTGTATATAGAAGGTGTCATGACCGAAGCCAAGAAGTAGTAATGATATTCTATTTCTCAGGAACAGGAAATACACGCTGGGCCGCCATTCAGATTGGGGCTGCCACGCAAGAACGACTGATCAACATAGCCGACTATTCCGACTATCTTTCAGCCGATAAAGACATCGAGCCGTTTGCCTTGAAAGAAGGTGAACGGCTTGGTTTCGTTTTCCCCGTTCATGGCTGGAGAGTGCCAAGACTGGTGCGTTCGTTCGTCAGCCGACTGAGACTGAAGACCTGTGGCGAAGAGGGTTCTCCTGACAGCAAACCTTTCTGTTTTGCTGTCTGCACGGCAGGCGACAGCATCGGAAAGACGATCGACACACTCAACAAAAGTCTGCGAGCCAACCTTCAGTTGCAAGCAATGGGCATCAGCCAGCCCGACTCGGCTTATTCGCTCATCATGCCGGAGTCGTATGTGGGCTTACCATTCATGGATGTAGATCCTTCCGAGAAGGAGAAGCGCAAGAAGGAGAAGGCAGCACAACAGCTGAAAGCCATCTGCGAAGACCTGAGAGAATGCAAGACTGGCATCAGCCATCTGACGGAAGGTCCGCTTCCCTGTTTCTTCACCCACATAGTAGGAGGATTCTTTGAACATGTGCTCATCACCGACAAGCGATTCCATGTAGTGGAAGAGCGATGCGTGAAGTGCGGCATCTGTGCCAACGTCTGCCCTGTGGGCGACATCTCGGGCGGCAAAGGCAAGAAGCCGGTATGGCTCCACCACGACGACTGCCTCACCTGTTTCTCTTGCTATCATCATTGTCCACACCATGCCATCGAGTTTGGCAGACAGACACAGAAGAAAGGACAATATTATTATAAATAGGTGTAACTGTCTATCTATCAATTTAGGTGTAACTGTCTATCACCTATCCAAACTTGAATAATAACTAAATAATTCTATAGACAAATGAAGAAGATTTTACTTAGCATCACATTTGCTCTGATGGGCATCGTTAGTGGCTTTGCGGCAAAAGCGCATTCTGCACTCACTACCATTACCCAGAGTGATGGCAGTCAACTGACCATTCGTCTTCATGGTGATGAACACTTCAGCTGGTACAGTACCGCAGACGATGTGCTTCTCGTACAGGTGGGAAGCAACTATTATGTAGCACAGGTGGAGGAAGACGGAACTCTGAAAGCTACCCCACAGTTGGCTCATAATGCCGGTGAACGTGGAACTGTGGAAGAACAGGTCATTAATAACCAGAACAAGGAGAAGTTCCTCAACTTGCTCAAAGCAGAGCCTCAGGCACTTGCCAAACCTATCGGCAAAGTAACTCCTGCATATTTCCCTCATACCGGTTCACCGAAGGCTTTGGTCATCTTGGTAGAATTTCAGGATGTCAAATTCAAGACATCAGATCCAGTTGCCACATTTACCCATTATCTTAAGGGAGCCGAAGGAGAAGCTGCACCTGAAGCCAACAATGCTTATGTTACAAAAGGAATGGTAAACTACGGCAGTGTATCCCAGTACTTCAATGATATGAGTCAGGGAAAGTTCACACCTCAGTTTGACATTGTAGGTCCTGTTACCGTAAGTAAGAATTCTGCTTATTATGGTGGTAATGCAGGTAAAGCTACCGATGTAAATTTAGCCCAGATGATAGCAGAAGCTTGCAAAGGTGTATCTGACAAGGTAAACTTTGCAGACTACGATCTAAATAATGACGGCTATGTTGACTTGGTGTATGTCATATATGCTGGTTATAGCGAGAGTATCAATGGCAATAGTTCAGATTGTCTTTGGCCAAAATCAGGCACTAACGCATTCTATAAGCCGGGAACCAACAACTTGCTCAAGTTGAATGGTAAGAGGATTTGCAGATATGGTATCAACAACGAGTTGAATGGAACACCCAAAAACTGGATTGAAGGTAAACCTCTGCTCAATGGTATCGGACTATTCTGTCATGAATTCTCACATACAATGGGACTTCCAGACCTTTACCCTACAGTTGAAACATCAAGAGTAGATAACCAAAACCCAGAATACTGGGATTTGATGGATGGAGGAGAATATACATATAGCGGCTATTTCCCAACTCCATATTCTCCTTGGGAAATGGAAGTAATGGGCTGGACTACTCCTGTTGAATTAGGAGATGAAGCAAAACAGGTAAATTTAAATTCCTATGCCAGCGACAGAACAACTTACAAGATTAATGGAAAAAATGACGAATACCTTCTAATCCAAAATATCCAGACAGATGGTTGGTGGAGAGGAATAACAAAAGCCTACAACACAGGTATGTTAGTTTGGCGTATTGACTACCCTTACACAACAGTCAGCCTTGACAACAGACTCAACAACGAGATTGGCAAACCAAATGTCATGATTGTTCCTGCAGATGGTTATGTGATTTCAGCATATAACGTTACTGACGATGATGAGAGTAAGGCTAAATACAAAGCAAGCCTAAAGGCAGACCCTTTCCCAGGTGCGAATAATGTGACCGAACTTTTAAGTGTAAAACTCAACAAGAGTACATTAAAGAAGCCTTTCTACAACATCAAGGAGACCAATGGCGTCATTTCCTTCGATTACCTCAAGGACTATGCAACAGGCATCGACCAAACCTTGGCTGACAAAGATACAGAAAAAAATCCAAGTATCTTCTCCCTCGATGGCCGTTACCTCGGCAATGATGCAAGCAAATTGACGAAGGGAATCTACATCATCGGCAAGAAGAAAGTGGTGATAAAATAAGGCAATTTTAAGGAAGCGCAGGCATCCATTCTGATGATGCGCTTCTATGAGACTTAACGAAGCGCTTTATTAGGTGTTAACGAAGCGCTTCCTTAAGGTGTAACGAAGCGCTTCTTTAGGGTCTAAGGAAGCGCTTCTTTAGGTCATGTACTTAACGACAGTCTGCAACACTCTTCGACATTCCCACAAATTGTATTTTGTATCTTTGCACACTTTGTTTTTTACCGACTATTTTTAGTTCGTAATCATGCTGATTCAGGTGGCACAAAGCGATAAGACTCCAGTTATCTTCGTGTTCCATTATTTTTAATACGGATTCCACCAAAATGCCTACTTATGGCACAATTGTGCTCTGCGAATAGCAATTCTACGGCATAAGGAAACAATTCGACCTATATGGTTGAAATTACCAATACGCCCTGAAAGGGCAGAAGCTCTTAGCCCAGGGCAACGCCCTGGGTATAATAGCAATCAGCAAGGCGCCCTGTAAGGGCAAAAGCTTTATGTTTTGCCTGGAGTTTTAAAGCTTTTGCCCTTACAG
>ERZ780131.366-NODE-366-length-7988-cov-13.7503_pt1 | contig 7988 bp, 8 predicted proteins | sample MGYA00433081_ERZ780131 | MGnify/ENA primary metagenome ERZ780131 (study PRJEB29588, sample SAMEA2147193) | human gut metagenome | biome: human gut; feature: human-associated habitat; material: faeces | place: Denmark | collected 2008/2010 ... | reverse complement strand
TTCCTCATTCTTCTCTCAAACACTTTTTATATGTACTTTTAATAATAGAAAGCAAGTCTTGAAATAATTGCTTGCATTGTTTGCTTGTCCAACTATAATTACGTTGATATACAGGTATAATATAGCTGGTATCATCACCTGTAAACAGGTTCTCTAATTTGGTTTTTATAGCTTCCATATCTTCGTTTTTTATCTTTTCAACATCGTCCTATATTGTTCCAAATTATTGCTTCCCCTCAATTCCACTATTAAGTCTTTGGCGATATTAGTGTCAATCATCAGATGTAGTCCCAGTTCTTTTTTATGTAACATTCTGTGATTTGTTATCTTACTTCCCACCCATCAATAGTCCCCGCCTTCGATGAGAAATTGCAGCCTATCAGATGGATATGCTTAGGACTTGCTTCGTATTCCCTCGCATATCCCTTGTCTTTGATTTGTTGGATGGCGGCATCGGCGGAGCCATCAAGTTTGAACTCGAAGATATAGACATCGTTTGAGGTCTCTACGATACAATCCACTCTGCCTTCGCTTTGCTCTTTCTCGATGAAGATGGTATAGGAACTGATCATTCGGAGAATGAGATAGAACGTGTACTGGAAGTATCGCTCCTTCTCTCGCTCATCATCCTTGCGACGCTGCGAATAGGGAATGCTTGCCAAGAAAGAGGTGAAGAGTTTCTTGAGCTGTTCCACATCACCTTCTTCCATGGTATCTATCACTTGAAGAACCCATGAACTTGGAGATTCTTTTGGCTTGAGGTAGCTGGATGTGAGCAATGTGATGAAGCCACGGCGTACTTCATCATTTGGAAAATCCAACAGATAGGAGTTGGTTGATCGCTTATACTTTTTGACGGTGAGATAACCACTCTGATATATCATAGGCAATGGACGTTCCACATCAGCCTTGTAGTCATCGAAGTCTTGGGTGGTATAGTACTTGCCCACCAATTCGTTGATGTGTTCGTTATCGTGAGCCAGGAGGCGCACAAGATAGGTTGGTGAACCTGTCTTGAACCAATAGTCGTCTATCCACATTTCGTTGAAGGCACGTAGTATGCTGAATGGATTATATACGCCAATCAATCGGCGACTGAAATGGTAACCATCGAACTGGCGCTTCAACTTGGCTTTCATTTCATCTTCAGTAAACTCATATTCCCTTGCCATCTCCTTGATTTGCTCCTTGAAGACGGTGTGGAGTTCCTCCTCGGTGATGCCGAGCAAGGTGTCGTATCGGGCGGAGAGGCTGATGTCGTCGGGTTGGTTGAAACCGCTGAACACACTGACTTGTGAAAACTTGGTAACTCCCGTGAGTAATACGAACTGGAGATGCTCGTCGGCTTCCTTGAAGACGGAATAGAATCCCTTCAAGGTATTACGATTATAATCCTCTAAGGTTATCTTGCTCTCATTGGTAGTGACATACATTTCCAAGTCCATCACGTCAAGCAAAGGCTTGTCGTATTCATCAATCAATACGACGGCACGCAAGCCTGTCTTTTCGTGGGCTGCCTTCAGAATTTCACGGAAGCGACTTCCAAGAGTTGTGGCAAAGGGAGACTTGCCATATATAGCTTCTTGTGTTTCGACAAATTCAGTCAATACACTTTCCAGTTCATTTTCCTTCGTAAAATCCTTGCCATTGAAATCTATATGAAATACAGGATATTCCTTCCATTCTGTCTCTAATTTCTCCATGGCAAGTCCTTTGAACAGTTCTTTCCTGCCTTGGAAGTAGCATTCGAGGGTTGACACAAGCAATGACTTGCCAAATCGCCTTGGGCGACTCAGAAAGTAAATGTTTCCATTATGTACCAAGTCATAAATCAACTCGGTTTTATCAATGTAAAGATAGCCCTCATTGATGATTTTATCGAAACTTTGAATGCCTATAGGATATTTCATATTGCCTTCTTATTGAATACTACTGCAAAATTACAAAAAAAAATCATATTCGCAATTCTTTGCTTGGTTATTTCAGGGGAAATGCGTATTTTTGCAAGTGGACTTTATGGCAAATCCTTGTTTCTATAAAAAAGAGAGAACGTTATGAATGAACAGAAGAATTTGACTCCCGAGTTGGAGAAGCGTGTGCAGCAGGCGGTGGATAATTTCATGCAGGGGTATGGCTGCTGCCAGTCGGTGGTGGCTGCTTTTGCCGACTTGTATGGCCTTGACGAGAAGATGGCGAAGCGCATTGGTGCAGGCTTCGGAGGTGGAGTAGGAAGGATGCGGATGATGTGCGGTGCCGTGTCGGGAATAGTTGTCCTTGTAGGACTGGACTGCGGACAGACCGAAGGCGATGACCGCGAAGGAAAGTCGGCATGCTACAAGGTGGTGCAGCAACTGCTCGGCCAGTCGAAAGAGCAGAATGGCAGCATCATCTGTGCCGAGATCTTAGGACTGAAAGGCCATGAGAAAGCCCTGTCGAGCTATGTCGCCTCTGCCCGTACAGCCGAATACTATAAGTCGCGCCCATGCGCTGCCAAAGTGGAGAGTGCAGCCAGAATCTTTGCCGAATACTTGATGGCGAAAGAGTAAAAAATGAACTACCAAACGAATAAGGACTTTGCCGAGGCCCAGTATTACCTCAAGATGCTGGACGACTTCTGTAAGACAGGTCGGGTGATCATGCCCGAACTGCCGGCACAGGTCATGCCCTGGAATACGAAGGAAGACCCGCTGAAAGACTATCTCGTTCATCTCTTCAACCTGAAGATAACCATCGCAACAGGTGAGGATGTGCAGAAGTTCATGCGCCAGGTGGTGAACAGCAAGATCAAGGCAAAGGTGTTCTACGACTGCGTGGGCAAGTTTGTGGTGGAGTGTGTGCATCACATCCGTTTTCAGCGCCAGCGTGCCTGGACTGCCTTTCATCGTGCCGAAGATGTGCTGTCCTGGACCTGCTTCAGGCGTATGGACAGGCAGGTGTGGCATCCCTTGCTCAATCAGTTGGAGCAGGATTATGGTGCCGACGGTTTCGACAAGCCTTTCTTCGTGCGGCTGTTTCAAGGCGAGGGCGCTTCGAAGAGCGAGAACTGGGAACGCCTGGTGAGAGACTGGAAAGACTGTATCGAAAGGCAGACACTTGGCAAACTGAAGAACTTCATCGCCATCAGACAGAACAATTTCGAGAGCGGACTCATCAAGATGATGGATCAGGTGACCCGAAACATCAAGGCCAAGGGAATACCCGAGAGCAGAGCCGTACAGGCTTGGGAACTGATGTCGGGCGGATGGACCGAGACCGAGTTTGAACGCAGACTGAACCAGATGAAGATACAAGACCGCTATCCCGAAATCAAGGAGATAGTGGCAAAGATGGGACGTGTGGCAGACGCCAATGGCAAGGACCGGCTCACTATAGCCTCGGGCGTAGACATGAAGATGGAGCATTCGGCAGGCAGCGACATTGAGGGCATCACCGTGGGCGACGACCTCAACTCCTTGCTGCCTCTCGAACTTGCACAGTATAGCGATGAGGACATGGAAGGACTCTTTATCTATAAGTATCGTACGCGCAGGCTGCAGACCTTCCACTATAAGAGCGAGATGGCAAAGCCTTCACGCAAGTTGGGCTTCACCCATGCCTCGCGCAAGGGTCCCATGATTGTGTGTCTCGACACTTCGGCAAGTATGTATGGCACCCCTGAGCGAGTAGCCTCCACACTAATCTCCCTGCTCGAAGAGACTGCCGAGGACCTGGAACGTGACTGTTATCTCATAGACTTTTCGGTCAATATCCATGCCGTCGACCTGATGGAGAAACGCCGGCTCAACCGCATGCGCAAGTTGGGTTTGCAGATATCTCAGTCTTCGGATGAGTCTGATGCAGAGAAGCCGCAGCGCCAGTCAGGCGCTTCTCATCTTCCCTTCATCGGTGGTGGCACGAATGCACGCAAGATGATGGACGAGATGTTCTCTCTGCTTGATAACGACGGCTTGCGTTATGTCAATGCCGACGTGCTGTGGATCACTGACTTTATGATTCCGGAGCCTCCTCGTTTGCTGATCGATAAGTTCAAGGAATACCGCGACACGGGCACCCGCTTCTATGGCATTTGTATCGTACACGAGCAAGACAAGGCAGAGAATAATTCCTGGGAGCCTTACTTCCATCACATCTATACCATCACCTATCGACCCGTGAGGAGGTATTAGACGATTCTGTATTTGTAATTGAACTTTCGCATTTGCGAAAGTAGAGTAAGAAATTAATGATGTTTGAGCATTTTTTAAGGTGTAATTTTGTGTTTTCGGAAATTTGGTGTATATTTGCAAAAGATAAGTTGCACTTGGCAATTTGAAAGCCAGTTCTCATTAGCGCTTGTTTGTACTTTTTTTGAACAAAAATTTAAAATAAAAGAGAAAATTATGTCAATATTATCAATAAAAAATCAAGTTGTAAGTCCATTGGATGCTTTATGGTCGCTTTTTAAAAGTCAGCCTAAGGCAGTTCGTAATGCTTTTACTCAGCGTTTGCTTCAAGAAGAAGTTGATGCTGAAGCTATGAGAGAAAGATTAGTTGTAAAAGAAAGTTTAACTCAGGCTTTTAAAGAATTTCGTGAGGCAGAAGAAGCTGGAGTAGAATTGCCTGATGCTCGAAACTTATTCAAATGAAATGAAAGTAGAATTTCATTATATTCCAGAATTTGAGCGAAGAGCTAAAATTTTGGCAAAAAAGTACAAGTCGTTTCAAAAGGACTACCATGATTTCTTGGATTCTTTAGAGGAGACTCCTTTCCAAGGAGTTTCTTTAGGAGGAGGCGTCTATAAAACAAGAATGCAAATCACATCTAAGGGAAAAGGAAAAAGTGGAGGCGCAAGAGTTTTGAATTATGTTGTTAAAAAGGTAGAACCACATAAAGTCTCTATAACTTTTCTTTCTATTTTTGATAAAAATGAAATGGAAAACGTTTCTGATGCTTACATAAAAAGTTTGGTAAAGGAAGCAAAATAAATCAGTTTTTCTTTTTGCATGCTGAAGTTTCGCATGTGTAATACGTAACTTTGTACCACCAAAATTTCGTAAAGTTAAACAGCAAGTTTGCCTCACACGCCCTGAAGGGGCAGAAGCTCTTAGTCCATAACAATCCTGGGCTAAGAGCTTCTGCCCTTTACCTTTGCTTTACCCTTCGGTCAGCGATTTTCAATTCCGCTACGCGCCGGTAACCGTTGGTTCAGGGCGTGCTGCTTCTATGAAATTTTGGGTCTCCAGCCCGTACTTGAACCACATGCAAAACTTCAGTGTAAATGTATAATGTTTTGAACTTTCGCAAGATCAAAAGTGATAGAAGTGATCACTCCCTTCGGTCGTTAAAGGTTATAGCCAATAGCACAAAGGGAATGGGGAAGGGGCAAATCCACAAAAGCATTTGTCCCTTAACTCCCCTCTAACATCTCTCTAACTCCTAAAGGAAGCATTCCACTAAAGCATATGGCTTTAACTTCTCTAACTTCTCTAACTTCCCCATTTGCGAAAGTTGAGTAAGATGTTTCTTTTATTTCTTTTTCAGCATCATCATACGCGACTTTTCCTTTGCCAGAGCCTGCATGTCCACGGCAACATCGTCTTCGTCAACGATTTCCACTCCTGTCATCGTCTCTATCACATCTTCCATGGAAACCACGCCACGAAGGCAGCCGTATTCATCAATGATGATGGAGATGTGCTCTCGTTTTTCCAGCATCTTTTCCCATATCTGATACAAGGATTCGTCCTCCTTGAAAGAGAGAATCGGGCGTACCAGTTCGGATAATTTGGTTTGGAACTTGTCGTCCGAAACCTCCTTGAGCACCATGTCTTTCAGAACATATCCTACGATATAGTCCTTATTGTTGTCATAAACGGGGATGCGGGAGAATTTCCACTCTTTCTGCTCGTAAAACTCCTTGATGGTCTGATTGATGTTAGCCGATTCCACTACGATGGATGGTGTCATAACCTCTTTGGCTTTTACTCCAGCCAGACGGATGCAGCTTTTGATAATCTTGCTTTCTGATTCACGGAAGATACCTTCTGTGGTACCTACATCCACCATGGCAGAAACTTCTTCGCGACTCATGGAAGCCTGATGGCTCTTCGGTGTAAATACCTTTGTGATAAGCTCAGAGAGCAGTACCAGAGGATAGGTGATGAAAATGAGCACCCTGATGATCTTGGTAGATGTCATCGCCAAAGAGCGCCAATAGGAGGCACCAATCGTTTTCGGGATGATTTCTGAAAGCACCAGAATCAACAGAGTAAGAATGGCAGAAATGATTCCGAAGTATTCTTCACCAAAGAGTTTCATAGATTCAGCACCTACACCGGCAGAACCGATGGTGTGGGCGATGGTATTGAGCGAAAGGATGGCACCCACCGGACGGTCTACGTTGTTCTTATACTGTTTCATCAGTGAGGCTGTCTTGTTGCCTTGATTCTCCTTCATCGAGATAAACGACATCGGAGTAGATAATAGCACCGCCTCCAGGATGGAGCATAAAAAGGATAGTGACAGCGCACCTAAAAAATATAATATGATTAAACCCATGTAAATTTCAATTCGTTAATAATATGTTATCTGTAATGAGATAGATATTATTTTCGAATGTTGCAATGAAGGATATAATGGGCTACATTACATCTTTGATGTTTATTCAATATGGATATTGATGCAAATGACATTGTTGTTATATTTCAATCTGTTGCAAAAATAAGCAGAAAAACATGATTTCAATACAATCTTTTCGTAAATTATATAGTTTTAATATGTTTTTAGTAAAAGTATGTTAGTATCTGAGTTTTATCAATGTCCCCATTGGACATACGAAACGGCAGTAAGGGCGTGTGATCACAAAGGATAATGCTATGAACAGAAGGGCTGTCGCAATGACAATCCATGAGGCAGAACGGAAGATGAATGCCGAAAAAGGCTCATAGTCAGTCCATTCGCTCCATACTCCTCCCCATATACATATCATCAACAGTGCCCATATCAACTTGCGCACCTTGTCAAGCCGCTTGATTGCCAAGGGACTCATTCTTATCTTGTATTTCATCCCTCTGCCTGCTATCTGCTGCAGCGAGCCGTATGGACAGACGTGGGTACAATAGTGCGACTTCTTGCCAAAGAGCGGATAAATGAAGGCCGTTATCAGCATGACTGTTGCAATGATGTTGCCCGATATCTCCATGCCATGGGCTGCGAAACCCAGCAGGGAAGAATAAGAAAGGCAAGTTCCGCACCAGAATCCAAGCACAATGACATTCAGTATCAGTTGACAGAAATGATACTTTCTGTTCTTGACAAAAAGCGGTAGGATGGCTGCCATCAGCACAACGCATATACCGGTGATGTTTCTTAGGGAGAACAGAGAAGAGCCGTTGTTATCAGAAGAAACCCAACTGCTGTTGCCTTTTCCCGATTCCTCGGTCTGCAGGTTGTTCTTGGCATACAGAAGTCCCCGTTGCATGTTTCCTATAATGGCTTTGGATGAGAATGTGGCTCCTGTTACGGCATCCACCTTCATGTTCATCGCCTCGTCTATCGTTCTGCCTTTCCATTTCTCAAACAGGGCAGAGGCATTGTCAAAGAATTCCTTTGTCTCGTCGTTCTTTAGCGCCACAATGTTCTCTACGATACCATTCTTGATGACGATGTTGAGTGGCACCTTTCCTCCATATCCTGTGATGTCTGATGCCAGCGCAGAAGTGTTAATGACGGCAGTTCCGTTTCCGAGTATGCGTAGAGTGTCATTGTTTGCAGCCTGTGGCTTCTGTTCAGATCGGAAAGAGTGTCCCAACAGTTCGCCATGCTTTACGATAGCCAGCGAAGAAACAATGACCAGACAGATGAAAAGACTTAATAACTGTTTTGTCCTGAAAAATGATTTCATATTTAAGTCTGTTGTTTCCTATTTTTTTATTCGTTACTGTAGTGTCTTTAACTGAAGTTTCGCCCCACACGCCCTGTTTTACTCTAATTGAGCAAGCTTTGAGCG
>ERZ780131.358-NODE-358-length-8154-cov-16.0231_pt1 | contig 8154 bp, 4 predicted proteins | sample MGYA00433081_ERZ780131 | MGnify/ENA primary metagenome ERZ780131 (study PRJEB29588, sample SAMEA2147193) | human gut metagenome | biome: human gut; feature: human-associated habitat; material: faeces | place: Denmark | collected 2008/2010 ... | reverse complement strand
GAATGCAGGGCATACAAAAAGGCGGTCTCTGAATAGAAACCGCCTTTAATTGTTATTTTTAGAGAGATATTACTTCTTTGTCATCACACACTTTGCTGTTCCTTCTGCCCAATTAACCTCAAGTTTAATGTCGTAAGTACCAGCTGCTACAGCGATGTTAGGACCATTCTGTGTAGTGAGGTTATCTAATTCTCCACCCCAACTGAGAGACCAATCTTTTGTGTGACGGAACTTCATTTCGCCATCAGTCAATGTGACGTCCTTAAGTTCCCAGCAGCGCTCTTCAGGATTGTATGTCATATCTGTATCACCATCCCAACCTTTAGGAGTTGCGTTACCAATGATACCAATAGTAAATGGAGTCAGTGTGTAAGTCTTCGCAGACAAGTCAACATCTACCTGATAGAAACCTGCATCTTCTGTTATCACGATGTTTCCTGCATCAGGAGCTGTATCAAAGTCAGCACCATAGCTTGTGCCATCCCAGTTTGGCTGAGTACTGAACTTGAAGCCTTTCTGGTTCAGGTACATATAACCTGTAAAGTGAACACCATCATCACTATTGAGGACGTCACTATGGTCCCATCCATTAGCATCACCTGCCATATAGAGGATAGGCTTGCCTACAGAGTAAGACAGGTTGTTCATGTCGAGAGTTACAATCCATGTGCCCTTACCTACGATAACCATTGACTGTGGAGTACCCCAGCTGTCGCCAGTATAATAGATTGTACCAGAAGCATCTTCGCTACCGTCTTTCTCGCAACCCATGACACCTGTGTTGATAACATCCCAGTTGTTGCTTTCGAACTTGCTGCCTTCGTAGAACTTAAAATAGTTCTTATCTTTCTCTGTGGTGACCTTGAGCTGGTAAACACCATCAGACATTTGGGTCATCCATACAGGATTTTTTGGATCCCAGTTATTGCCATTAACTTCGCCAAGCATGTAGTAGCCATTCGCATCGATAGCAGGAGTTGGGGATGGCTTAAGTTTGGCTGTAGTCGTACCTACGGTATTGATGGCAACGGCATCACCTGATGCCAAGTTGACAGAAACCTTAGACTCAACGTTGATGTCACGAGCAACGCTTGCGCGTGATTTGTTCTGGCTGCAGAGAATCTTCTCCAATTCTGTTGCGTCTACCTGAATGCTGTTACCGTTGATTTTGCCTTTAATGGCTTCGCCATTTACTTTCAAGTCTTTGAGTGTGAAACCTGTAACATCGGCATCTGATGAATTGACTGTGACGAGATTGATAATACCGTCATTGTCTGGCATGCTACTTTCAGCTTCAGTACCTGCTGCGAAAGTAATTCCGTATTTGGCAGCTGAGGCCTCCTGTGGATTGGTCTGAGGATTAGCCCAATCATCGTAGTCGCCGTTGCAGCTGGCAAGTGATACACTTGCCAAGACTGCTAAGCTATATAATAATGTTTTTTTCATTGTGCTTTGGTCTTAATTATTTAACTTCTGCTGTGTAATTATCAAAGTCGATATACAACTTCTGTCCAACTTGGGTAGTTACAGAGTAATCTGGGCCCTCAGTCTCAGCCCAGTTGTTTACGATATCATATCTACGCCAGAATAAGTTGCCTTTGTAAACGGTGAATTCTGTTCTATACCAGTCCAAATCGCCCACCTTGACAGATGCGCGAAGCTCTGCGCTGGCAGTGAATGCTGGAGAAACCCATTTGCCATTCTTATCTGCTGGAGCTGTCAGAGCATAAGCGTCATCAAATGCCCAAGTACCAGACATCTCGACACTACCACCTAAGATGTAAACCTTTGTTGGGTAAACAGACAGTGTCCAGTCAATATTCTTCTTGTCTTCTGTAATCTTGCCTTTGAACAAGAGAGTGTACCAACCTGCGTTGGTTACCTTGATGTTTTGCTCCTCACCTGTAGAGATACCTGCACCAGCTACATCGTTGATTTCCTTAAGACGGTTAATACCGCGATAGTCATTGTTCTCGGTACCCCACTTGAATTCGCCACCAGCTGGCAAGTAGATTATACCATAGTAGTTACCTTCCAAACCAAAGACCTTAGGAATTGGTTTCCAACTCTTCCATGGATCCTGGATAGAACTACCAATCAAGTAGAGGTTGTCTGTGAACTTAGCATCAGGAGCCTCATAAGTAGCCTTCACAGAACGCAAGGTGATGGTATTTGAGAATGTCTCGCCCAAACTTGTATCAGTAGCGTCTCCAATCACAGCACGCAAGCGAATGTAAATAGGCATTTCTGCAGGAACACTTGTATCTGGATTTGCAGCCTGGAAGAGAGCTACAATAGCGTTGTTTAATTCAGATGCATTAACTTGCATATCAGCAGTTCTATAGAATGTCGCTAACTCTGTGTGAGTAGCAGTACCATCGCTGACGAATGCTGGATCGATAGATACCTGTACGTAATATCTCATAGAGTAAGGTACTCCACCATAGTTTGGCTGAGAACATGTCAATCTTAAACTTTTTGCACTGATGAGATCGTAAGTATTGTTTTCTGCTACGGCAGGAGTGTTCAATACAAATCCATCTGCAACATGACTCAAGTCCAATGTAGGGTTGCTGTCTCTGTCATCATCGCATGATGTAAAGAGCAAAGGGAGTACCAATGCTGGCAACAACATGAATTTGAATATCTTTTTCATAATTGATTTTTTTAAATTTAATCTGTTAACCTAACAATTAGTATTTTGGGTTCTGTGTCATGTTAGGGTTATTCTTTGTCTCATTGCCTGGAATAGGGTAGATATCGAAATGTGATTCAATACCTGCACCATTAGGTACACCACCCTTGAAACTCCAGAGGTACTTAGAACCTGTGAACAAGCCAAAGCGAACCAAGTCTGAACGACGGCGACCTTCCATGAAGAACTCACGGCACCATTCATCTATAAGGGTCTGATTATCTACTGATGTAGCTTGTAAATCAGGAGCACGGTTAGCACGGTCCTGAACTAACTTGATGTCAGCCAAACCGTCCTGACTGCCGTTGAGACGGAACTTTGCCTCTGCGCGGGTCAGATAGATTTCTGCCAGGCGGAACAATGGAATGTCGGTGTCTGAAAAGTTCTGGTCATGCTGTGCTGTACCATCTGCGTGGAAATTGCTCCACTTTACGATAGCCGCACCATTCAGAGGGTCTGTGATAGCTTCACCTGGATTGAGTGTACGAACTTTTCCACTTTCGCAGCCACCTACACCCATGTATAACAAAGCTCGGTCGTCTTTTGCCTTTGCTATAACAGCGTCTGTGCCGATGCCTTTCTCATTATCTTTTGCGATAATCTGATCCTTTGTTGCATTAGGTAAAACATCATCTGTAGTTGCCATAGGAATATCCCCGTTAGGGAAGAACTTCTTAACCAAGTCTTCGCGTGCAAAGATACATTTCCAAGGGTCAGCGGTACTTGCTGATGGCATGCCAGCTTTGGTGCAGGCTGCTACGAGATAAGTAGAACCGCCATACTGGCGAGTCTTCAAACCATCCTGACGAACAGCAAAGATGATTTCCTTCATAGCCTCTGGGTTGCAGTCATTGTCGCCCATGAACAACTGCTGGTAACCGCTGTAGCCATTCTTTTCTGCACGACAAAGATCGTATTTACCGCTGTTGATAATCTCGTCGCAATAATGAATAGCCTTCTGGTAGTCCTTTACCTGACCATCGGTATAAACTTCAGAGTTAAGAGCCAAGCGAGCATGGAGTGCGTATGCTGCACCACGGTCGGCACGTCCGAAATTCTGACTGTTATTATAAGCGCCCACCTCAGCCATCAGAGGCTCAATGGTGGTCAGCTCATTATCCAACCATTCGTAGAGATCCTTGCCACTTTTCTCGGTAGGGAGATTGTTGTCGAAAGTATCCTTGAAAGGAGCCTTGCGATACAGGTCGAGGAAATAATAGTAGTTCAGTGCACGGAGGAAGCGGACTTCTGCAATCTTATCTTCGCTCATCTTACCTGTCTGCTCGGAAATAAACTGGTTGTACAGGGTGATGTCGAAAATTAATCGCTGGTATGCCCAGTTTACTCGTGCATTACTCTTATCCCAGTTCATGTGGGTAATAGCGGCAATACCTTCATTGTCTTGCCATGCCCACAAAATTTCGTCTGTCATTAATTCTTGCAAGTTGAAGACGGTACGGATAAATCCGCTCTCACCCTCGTCTCCACTCAAGTCTGCTGAACCAGCAGCACCTTTCTGACCTGTAAGACCGAGGGTTGCATACTGTTTAGCCAAGAGGCCCTCCGCAGTATATGTTGGGGAAGACTGTGGATCAATGGACTTGATATTCAGTTCGTCTGCGCATGAGACAAAGCCCATGCACAACATACTTGCCATTGCAGTCGTTATAAATATTTTTTTCATAATTGTCTCCTTTTTTATTTTTAGAAGTTAAGATTCAAACCAAGCTGGAAGCTAATTGGACGTGGATAAGGATTACTGTCGATACCACTGCTTACCTCAGGGTCAATACCCTTATACTTGGAAATGATGAATGGGTTCTGAACGGTGAAATAGATTCGACCACTGCAAATCTTCTCAGCACCAGCCTTAATCAATGCAGGGAAGCTATATCCCAATGTCATGTTTGTACACTTCACGTAAGAAGCATTGCGTACGAAGTAGTCACTGGTGTTGGTTGCTTTTGAGGTTTTACCCCAGAAACCAAGATCAACAGCTTCTGCTGTAGTATTTCTGAAGATGTTGTCTTTACTGAGGTCGGCTAAAACTGCCTTCTCGTTCAAGAAATCGTAGTAAACATAGTTGCCGATTGAGGCATGGAATGCTGCACTGAAGTCCCAGTTCTTATAGATGAACTTGGTGGTGAGACCCATGATTACGTCAGGAGCTGGGCTCTTGTAGCAATAGCGGTCGTCATCATCGATTGTACCATTTCCATCGCGGTCAACATACAGACCCTCAATAGGTTTGCCGTTTTCATCATAAACCTGCTGGAAAACATAGAATGAATTGATAGGCTGACCTACCTTGTTTACCTGAATCTTGGTGTTGTTACCACGAGATACTTTATCTCCAGTCCATACCCAGTCTTGCAAACCTGCATCCAATTGTGTGATTTCGTTGTGGTTCCATCCTACGTTGTAGGTTACATCCCATACGAAGTCCTTTGTAACAATAGGCTTGACATCGAATGCCAATTCAACACCATAGTTTTCCAAAGAACCAATATTCTTCAGAAGCTGGTCGCCAAAGTTAGTACCACCGGCGATGGCAACTGTTGACAGAAGGTCGGTAGTCTTACGATAGTAACCATCCACATTCATACCGAAACGACCATTGAGAGCGGTGAAGTCTAAACCAGCATTGTAGGTTGTTGTCTTTTCCCAAGTCAATTCAGGATTGTATGCTGATGGACGCATGGTTATATAATATTTGTCACCAAATGGATACTGTGCATAAGTATCGCTGACTGTATATACAGGAGTATAGTAGAAGTCTGGAATACCATTCTGCTGACCAGTCATACCCCAACCCAAGCGGAGCTTCAACTCATCAAGCCATTTTGCGTCCTTCAAGAAAGGTTCGTTGTTAATCTTCCAAGCAAAGGCTGCAGCAGGGAAGTAACCCCACTTCTTGCCTTTTCTGAAGCGTGAAGAACCATCGGCACGGAATGTTGCTGTAAGCAAATAGCGATCTAACAAGTTGTAATTAAAACGTCCGAAGTAAGACACCAATGAGTTGTGAGCCTTCCACATGGTGTTCTTCTGATAGGTTGGACTATATATATAGTTCATTTTACCATCTGCTTCAACGAACTGAGGATTGTTGTCTCTCAAGTACTCATCAATACCACTTCCGAAGTTATAGCCTGTTCTGTGGTAGTGGCTCTGCTCTGCACCTGCCATGATGTCGATATCATGAACACCGAACTTGTGTGCATATTCAGCAAAAGCTTTTCCTTCGATGCTATATTTGTATTGATGGTCAGTGCCATAATATCCAAAATAGTTGTTAGAGAAGGAATACTTGGAGATATCTTCTGTTTGTTTACCGTCTGTGTACTGAGCACCTATGGCAGCATGCAAATGCAAGTCTTCGAAACCATGAATCTTGTAGTCAACCTCAAGATTTGAAGAAATGTCGTGAGACTTTGCTATACACTTGTAGTTGTCGAGAACTGCAACTGGGTTCTGTGTAACTTGAGAGGCAGCCATCTTCTTCCAATCAGGATCGCTAATCTGGTCGCTCTTGTTCTGCAAGTACTGGAAATATCCACCAACGTATTTGTAGTCTTCACCATTTCCATATACAGGCTGTGTAGGATCCATTGACAATGCATTACCGATAGCATCACCAACTTTTGCATAGCGGTCCTTCTCGAACATATACTTTGCTGTGAAGTTGAAGTTCAAGTGCTTATCGAGGAAAGAAGGAGCAACATTGACAGATGTATTGAAACGCTTCATCCATGTTGTCTTGACAATACCATTGTTGTCTTCGAAACCTAAGCTGACGCGATAAGGCATATCCTTCAAACCACCCTGAATACTAATGTTGTGATTAGTAGAAACAGAGGTGCGGAAAATCTCATCCTGCCAGTCTGTATCGTAACTGCCTAATGTGCTTGTGTCGATACCAAGAGAGGTAAGAGCCTGCTTGTACTCGCTGGCATTCATCACCTCGTATTTCTTCTGGATGGTAGATACAGTGATATCGCCATTGTAAGTAACGGTAGGTCTCTGACCTGCACGTCCCTTCTTGGTTGTGATGATGATGACACCATTAGAAGCACGAGAACCATAGATAGCGGTAGCGGAAGCGTCTTTCAATACAGTGAAGCTCTCGATATCGTTAGGATTAATCATCGCCAAGACGTTACTCATACCCTTATTGGTATTGTTGTCAATAGCCAAACCATCGATTACGTAGAGAGGGTCATTAGAAGCACTCAGAGAAGCACCACCACGGATACGAATCTGTGCGCCAGAACCTGGCTGACCACCAGCAGTCTGCACGTCTACACCAGCTATCTTACCTACCAACATATCTGAGGCACTGCTTGTGATACCCTTTGACATCTCATCAGGCTTGATGGCTGTGACAGAACCCGTCAAGTCGTTTTTCTTAGCACGACCATAACCGATGACAACGACTTCGTTCAATGACTTGGAATCGTCGATCATCGTGATGATCATGTTCTTGCTTGCTTGTACTGTCTTTGGGGTCATACCCAAATAAGTAAAGGTTAGCTTAGTACCGGGAGCTGCATCAACAGAGAAGTTACCATCCATGTCGGTAATGCCTACTGCCTTACCGTTGACTGTAATGGTAGCACCCATGACAGGCTCACCAGAAGCATCTTTCACTTGTCCCTTAATGGCATTTGACTGCGCAAAGGAACTTGCTGTCAGGAGAAGACCACTTGCGAGGGTCAACATCCTAAGAGGCAATTTAATTTTTACCTGCTTCATCATTCTGTTTAATTTTTAGTTAATATATGCATGTTGTTGTTAGTCGGTTTTTATTCCACGCTTATTTCCCTTTAGCCGTTAGTTATTAGTCCGCGCGGTTAAAAAATATTATAAGGTGGTATAGCTCATCTCATCATTTTGTTTGATCTTTAAGTTTATATGAATAATCTTGCTTAGTTATATCCTGCACTTAAAATAAAGTTATAACCTTTTGTGGCGTTCTGGATAAGTTTTGGCTTTTAGTTAGTGTTGTTAGCTATTAACTTTCAATATCCAGTCGGTCGTTAGGTCTCTACATTATTATAAGGTAGGAATGGCATTTTTTGTACCATTTTAACTTTCTGTATGCAAATGTAACTCCTTTTGCGCTTACTTGTACTTTTTTTAGAGTTAAAAACAGCATTCTTGTTGTGCAAACGTTTGCATGATATTTGCCTTAGGTACATCTTTAGGTACTTTAGTGGACGAAAAAAATAACTTGGTACGAATTGGGTGAAAAATGCACCATCTCAATAAGGTCATGGTCTCAAATCATACTAATTTATTTTTTCACCATCACTAAGTAACTCTAATTCCGCAAAGTGGTTCAAATACGCCCTGAAGGAGCTGGAGCCCATATTAAGCAGCACGCCCTGAAGGGGCTGGAGGCCATATAAGCAGCACGCCCTGAAGGAGCTGGAGGCCATATAAGCAGCACGCCCTGAAGG
>ERZ780131.336-NODE-336-length-8658-cov-2.41623_pt1 | contig 8658 bp, 8 predicted proteins | sample MGYA00433081_ERZ780131 | MGnify/ENA primary metagenome ERZ780131 (study PRJEB29588, sample SAMEA2147193) | human gut metagenome | biome: human gut; feature: human-associated habitat; material: faeces | place: Denmark | collected 2008/2010 ... | reverse complement strand
TTCGTAACGCCTTTATACATGAGATTGTCAATTACTACTTCAGATTCGTAAACACCATATTCAGGTAATATTTTATTTGGAGAAGGTATCAGATTAAGGGTAGGAAAACCGATTGTTCTTCCCAGCTGTTTACCGTGAACTACTTTTCCTTTGAAAAAATAATCATACCCCAGAAGTTTTTTTACAGTTGACAGGTCTGATTTTTCTATTTCATTTCTTATCCATGTGCTGCTTATCTCTGTATTATTATAAGTTTCTTTTTCGATAACATATGAACTGTAGCAATATTTATCTTCGTATGCTTTTAACAAAGCTGCATCCCCCGACCTGTTTTTTCCGAATCTCCAGTCGGCACCTATTACAACAAATTTGGCTTTAAGTTTTTCTTTTAGGAAGTATTTTAAAAATTCTTCCGGCAACATTCCGGCAATTTCATTGTCAAAGGGATATTCATAAAGTACATCTATGCCGTATTTTTCACAGATATATGCACGTTCATCCGGTGTCGTTATTGCTTTTTGCGGTTTTGCGTTCCAGTTATCCATATTAAAAGTACAAAGGACAACCTTAATTCCCTGCTCGTGACCAATTCTGACAGCTTTTTCGATAAGAAGCCTGTGTCCGTTATGAATACCGTCAAACTTACCAAAAGTCACTACTGTATTTTCTTTTGAAATAAAGTTTTTATCTTTAACATATAACATACAATTACTCTTTTCCGTGATTTATTGGACAGGGAACATTTTTTTCGGTTTATAACTGTGCGAGACCTCATCATATCCGTATATTCCGGCAAATACACCATCTGACAGATATACTTTAATATTATTGCCTTTAAATTCCGGGAGAATAATCATATTTCCGTTTTTTACAAGCATTTCATTTCTTCCGGATACATTCACAGCAGGATAATCATTAAAAAAACTGTCCGTTGGCATTATAAGTGAAGCAATATTGTTATCTGCCACGCATTTTGATATTTCAGATAATCTGACTGCATTTTCAATGTTAAAAATTCCGGTTCTGGTTCTTACAAGTGATTTCATTGTACCACCGGTGTTAAGTTTCTCTCCGATATCACGGCATAATGAACGGATATATGTTCCTTTGGAGCATTTCACTGTCATTGTAACTTCGGGAATATCTATTTTTTCGATTATTATGTCATAGATAAATACTTCCCTTGGTTTTCTTTCTATTTCAACACCTTTTCTTGCAAGATCACATAATTTTTGTCCATTTACTTTAAGTGCCGAATACATAGGAGGTACCTGATTGTATTTACCGACAAATGAATTTATGGTTTTTTCGATATCTTTTGCTGTCACATTAACAGCTTTACGGCTTAATATTTTCCCTGTGGCATCTTCGGTATCGGTGGATATTCCCAGTAAAAGTACTGCCCTGTACTCTTTGCTTTTATCGGTTATCATATCGCAAAGTCTGGTAGCATTGCCAAGGCATACAGGAAGAACTCCTGTTGCTTCAGGGTCAAGTGTTCCTGTATGTCCGATTTTTTTCTGGTGTAAAATCCCACGAAGTTTTGCTACAACATCGTGGGATGTGAATCCGGATTCTTTATATACATTAATTATTCCGTTATACATTTTTCAACCTGTTTTTTCAATTCTGTTATTACTTTTTTTACTACTTCTTCATAAGGAATTCCTGCGGTAAAACCTGCTGCACGGACATGTCCGCCTCCACCGAAGCAGTTAGCAATAATATTAACGTCTACCTTGTCTACAGATCTTAAACTTCCTTTAATCGTATGGTCAGGAAGCTCGTACATAAATAAAGCCACTTCAACACCCTCAGTAAACCTTAACTGGTCTATAATTCCTCCAAGATCTCTTCCCGGCACATTGTGTTCCGATAAAACATCATAAGGCAGATAAGAATATATAAGTTTTCCGTCAAGTACAAGTTTACTGTTAATCAGTGCAAGTCCCAGCATATAATTCTGGATATAAGTCTTTCTGAAAAAAGTGTCATCTATTATTGAGGTGTAATCAATACCTTTCGACATCAGCTCTCCTGCAATTTCCATAGTACGTTTTGTTGTGCACTGGTATTTCAATACACCCGTATCATGTATGATTCCCGTATATAATGCTTCTGCGGTATTTTTAGATATTTTACTACTGTCTAATAACTCATAAAGTACTTCGCAGGTGGAACTTAAATCAGGAAGTACGTGATTTATATCTGCAAATGCAAGATTACATGTATGATGATCTATGCATACTGTTTTATCAGCATTCTTAATAACAGGACGTATAAAATTAGCGACTCTTTCAATGTCACCACAGTCTAATATAATAAAAACATCATGTTTTTTATAATTGTCACAATCATGCAATACTTTATCGCTGCCATTAATAAAAGAAAAGCACTTTTCAAACTCCTCGAGATATACGGTAGCTTCTATATTCTTGTAATTATCGCAGATATAATTATAAAGTCCCAAAGTTGAACCCACACAGTCACCGTCAGGTCTGACATGTCCGGTTATTCCTATATTTTTAACATTCAAAAGTATTTCATCAATACTATTTATCATTTCCATTTACCTCATCAATCAGTCTTGACATATTAACGCCATATTCAATCGACTGGTCAAGTATAAAAGTTATTTCAGGAGTATTCCTTAAATTGACTGTCTTAGCCAAAAGTGTTCTGATATAAGAGGCGGCACTCTTTAAACCGGTTATAGTGCTGTCCTGGGAGTCTTTATCTCCCAGAACACTTATATATGCTTTACAGGTCTTTAAATCAGGTGCCACATCAACCGCAACAACAGATGTCATCGGATTGATTCTGGGATCTTTTATTTCGCTGCGAATTATATTACTGAGTTCTCTTAGAACCTCATTATTAACTCGTGTCATTTTAATACTGTTTTTACGCAAATCAATCACCTCTATCTTGGAATTTCCACCATTGTGTAAACTTCCATCATATCGCCTTCTTTAATGTCATTAAACTTTTCAAGAACAATACCACATTCATATCCGGCTTTAACTTCTTTAACATCATCTTTAAATCTTTTTAACGAAGCAATTGGTCCGTCATAAATCAAATCATCACCACGGGTTACTCTTACAGATGAATTCTTTGTTACCATACCATCTAATACATAAGAGCCGGCTATTGTACCAATTACAGATGCTTTATATGTCTGTCTTACCTCAACTGTACCAATAACCTTTTCCTCATATTTTGGATCAAGCATACCCTTCATAGCTGCTTCCACGTCTTCAATAGCCTGATAAATTACACGATAGAGACGTAAGTCAACATTTTCTCTTTCGGCAATATCACGGGCCTGATTATCAGGTCTTACGTTAAATCCGATAATAATGGCATTTGAAGCAGATGCAAGGATAACATCGGATTCATTGATTGCACCGACACCGGCATGAATTACTTTAACAATTACTTCATCATTTGAAAGTTTCACAAGACTCTGCTTAACGGCTTCCACGGAACCCTGCACATCAGCTTTAACGATAATGTCAAGTTCCTTAAGGTTACCCGCCTGAATCTGTGAGAATAAGTCTTCAAGAGACATTTTTGATTTAGTTTCTTCAACAAGTCTGTTCTTGCCTTCTGCGATAAATGTTTCGGCAAATGTCTTTGCTTCCTTATCTGTCTTTGGTGAGATGAAAATATCACCTGCATTAGGAACATCATTAAGACCAATAATTTCTACAGGAGTTGATGGACCTGCTTCATTGATTCTTCTTCCCTTATCATCGATCATTGCCCTTACTTTACCATGACATGGTCCTACTGCAATAAAATCACCTACATGTAAAGTACCTTTCTGGACAAGGATTGTTGCTACAGGGCCTCTTCCTTTATCAAGTTTAGCTTCTATCACAAGACCTCTTGCTTTTCTGTTAGGGTTTGCCTTTAATTCACGCATTTCAGCTGTAAGTAAAAGCATTTCAAGAAGGTTATCGATACCTTCTCCGGTATGAGCAGATACAGGACAAAAAATTGTAGAACCACCCCAGTCTTCAGCAATAAGATCATATTCTGTAAGTTCCTGTTTAACACGCTCAACATTGGCACTTGGCTTATCAATTTTGTTTACTGCTACTACAATATCAATTCCTGCTGCTTTAGCATGGTTAATAGCTTCAACAGTCTGTGGCATAACACCATCGTCTGCTGCAACTACAAGTATTGCAATATCTGTTGATTTAGCACCACGAAGACGCATGGCAGTAAATGCTTCATGTCCCGGAGTATCAAGGAATGTTACACTCTGTCCGTTTACATCTACTGTGTAAGCACCGATGTGCTGGGTAATACCACCGGCTTCTTTTTCTGTTACTTTGGATGATCTGATAGCATCAAGAAGTGATGTTTTACCATGATCAACGTGCCCCATAACGCATACAACAGGTGGTCTTGGCACAAGTGTATCTTCAGGATCATCCTCATCCTTAAGAAGTTCTGCTATAACATCTACTTTAACTTCATGTTCGCATATACAGTTATATTCAAGGGCAATTTCTTCAGCCGTTGCAAAATCAATGTCCTGATTGATTGTAACAATCTGTCCCTTAAGGAATAAATTCTTAACAAGGGCTGTAGGCTGGACTTTCATCTTATCAGCAAGTTCCTTGATTGTAAGTGTATCAGGAAGAATAAGTGTCTTGATTACATCTTCATCGGCTTCTTCTTTTTTCTTCTTGTTAAGAAGATTCTTTTCAAGAGCCTTTGTATTTTCAAGCTTTTCCGTCTTATCGCGGAAATCATTATTCTTCTTACGATTGTTCTCTCTGTCTCTGTTACGCTGGTCTTTTGCTTCTCTGTCTTTTAAAGCATCAGCTCCGTCAAATGCACCGGAATTTCTATCATCTCTTCTTGCAGGTCTGTCATTGTTTCTCTGTGGTCTGCTGCCGTTATCTTCTTTGTTAAATTCAGGCTTTCCACCCTGGAATTTATCATTAAATCTTCCGCCATTTCTTGCCGGTCTGTTATTATTTCTCTGTGATCTGTCTCCCTGGTTTCTGTCACCATAAGGTCTGTCACCGCTTCTTGCAGGTCTGTCTCCCTGTTGTTTATCCGGTTTTACATTAACCCTGTCACTTGGTCTTATGGCACCTTGTGGTCTTTCTAAAGGACGGATTCCCTGTGGCCTGTCAATAGGTTTTTCATTTCTTCTATTGTCATTGGAACCATTACGGTTTCTGTCCCTGTTATTATTTTTACGCTGTGAATCCCTGATATCCTTCCGTCCGCTGTTTTGTGGGTTATATACGGAAACGATTTTTTTCTTGACAGGTGCGTCCTGCTTAGGAGCCTGTGCTGATTCATCTTTAGTCTGTTCTTTAGTCTGTTCTTTAGTTTCTTTGACTTCCTTAGCCTCTTTAAATTCAGGCTTATTTTCTGTAACCGGCTTCTGTTCTTTCTTGACAAACTGCTTTTTAGCTAAAGCAATTTCATCTTCAGAAACAGAATTGCTGGATGTTTTAATCTTCTCGTTTTTTGATGATAAAAATTCAAGTAATTCTTTTGAATTAATATTCAGTTCTTTTGCTAATTCGTGTACTCTCATTAAGCTAATCTAAACCTCCAAATCCCTATCCGGGCATTTATTTATTATCTATTTTTTCATATTTTGAAATTATTGCTTTTGCAAAATCTTCATCAATGATTCCAACTGATGTTCTAAGTTCCTGTCCTATTGAATGACCAAGACTAACTTTATCCGAATACATTATTACAGGAATATTATAGAAAAAACATTTGTTGGAAAAAAGTTTTTTAGTGTTATTTGAAGCATCCTCCGAAACGATAACAAGTTTTGCTTTATTTTCTTTTACCGCTTTTTCAGTTGAGAACTCTCCGCTTACAACTTTACCTGCTCTCTTTGCCAGTCCAATCATAGACAAAATACTATCTTGACTCAATATTATTCATCTCCTTAATCAGTTCATCATATACATTTTCCGGTATCTTCATCTTAAGTGAACGATCAATGCCTTTGTTTTTTATAGCTTTGGCAAGACAACCGGCTGTCTTACAGATATATGCACCACGGCCATTTTTCTTGCCTGTATCATCAAGAAAGATTTCATCTTCATTGGTTTTGATAACACGTATCATTGATTTCTTATCTTTAAACTCACCGCATCCTACGCATTGTCTCTGCGGTATTTTTTTATTAACTGCCATATGCAAACATCCTAATTTTATTCTGCATCATCAGACTCTGTAGTTTCATCCGCATAAGATTCTACTTCATCAAGAAGTCCCAAATCCCTTGCCTGTGACTCACTCTTAATATCAATCTTGAAACCTGTAAGTCTTGCTGCAAGTCTTGCATTCTGTCCTTCTCGTCCGATTGCAAGTGATAACTGGTAATCAGGTACAATAACCTGTGCTGTTTTTTCTTCAGCATCTGCGGCTACATATACAACTTTGGCAGGACTTAACGCATTCTCAATAAGGTTGGCAGGGTTCTTGCTCCAATTAATGATGTCAATCTTTTCACCGTTAAGTTCAGATACAACCGCATTAACTCTGGAACCGTTTACGCCTACACATGAACCTACAGGATCTACATTAGGATTTTTGGACCATACAGCCATTTTAGTTCTTGAACCTGCTTCTCTTGCAATACTCCTGATTTCTACTGTTCCGTCTCTGAGTTCTGCAACTTCTGCCTCAAAAAGTCTCTTTACAAATTCAGGATGACATCTTGAAACCGCAATTTTAAGACCCTTCTTCTCAGTCTTAACTTCGGTAACATATACCTTAATTCGATCGTTTGGTTTGTATTTTTCACCCTTAACCATATCTGCCTCGCTAAGGATTGCATCAGCTCTTCCGAGATTAATTACAAGATTATTTCCGGCATATCTTGATACGATTCCTGTAACAATATCTTTTTCTTTTGCATGGTATTCATTATATACCGCCTGTCTTTCTTCTTCTCGGATTTTCTGAAGAATGGCACTTTTGGAATTCTGTACCGCAATTCTTCCAAACTCAGCTGATTTAATTTCTACATTGATGGTATCACCGATATTGTATTTAGGGCTTATCATCTGTGCATCTGCAAGGCTTATCTGCGTAACGCTGTCTTCTACTGTTTCCACAACCTCTTTAGCTGCCGTTACCTTAAAGTCTCCTGTTTTCGTATCAACTTTGGCTGTAAAGTTTTCATTCTTTCCAAAGTGATTTTTGCATGCTGCAAGCAAAGAATTTTCGATTGCTTCAATAAGTACCTTTTTGCTTATCTTTTTCTCCTTTTCAAGAATATCAAGTGCTGTTATTAACTCAGTGTTCATTTTTTTGTAATTTCCTCCTTAAAAATATACTGTTTGTCTTATTATTGCTAAATTAGATCTGTCAAAAGTCTTTTCATCACCATTTTCAAGTTCAATAGTAACTGTATCTTTATCAAATTTTTTCAAAAGACCTGTGTAATCTTTCAAATGATCTACCTGTCTGTAAAGCTTTAACTCTACTTCTTCCATAAGATTTCTTTCAAAGTCTTTATCTTTTTTAAATGGTCTGAACAGTCCCGGTGAACTTACCTCCAGGATATATGCTTCGTCAATAAAATCCGATTCATCAAGCTTATCACTAAAAGGTCTGCTTACTTCAGCACAATCGTCAACGGTAATTCCGCCAGGCTTGTCAATATATGCACGCAGGTACTTTGAAGAACCTTCCTTAACATATTCAAGGTCAACCAGTTCAAATCCACAGGATTCAATAATCGGCATAATAAGTTCGGTTGCTTTGGATTCTATGTCTTCTCTTTTTGCCATACAGTCACTATCCTTTCTGTTTCGATTACTCATAGAAAAAGTGAGCTCCCTTGGAAGCTCACTCTAGTAATCATCATTATGTTATTATTTATAATACACAAAATTTAAATATAAGTCAACAAAAACTTTAATGTTTGGTCATATGAATGTGTGTATAAAGGTGATCCTGACAATATTCAAAGTTACCATCACATTTTGAACAATATCTGAATACCAGATTATCCCCGTCTTTCTCGGTTCTTCCGCATACAGCACATTTATGCCTTGTTTTATCTTGACGTGGCATGGTAAACGTCCCATTATCTTTCTTTTGGTTGTTTTTAGCATGTCTTGCATTAAATCGATATGTGCGCTGTGTCTTGGTTCCCACAATTCTTTTAATAACAAACTTTCTTGTTGTAACAAAAAAAACAAGAAAATTCAGAAGTGACGAACCAATAACAAACGGGAATATAAATCCGTATGTGCCAAGGCTCATCATTCCGTGTACAAGTTCATAAATAATATATCCGCCGTAAAGAAATCCTAAGTACTTAACTTTAACGGGTATGATAAACATAAATAGGACCATATTATCCGGGAATGTACACGCATATGCCAGAAATATTGACATATTAACATAATATGTCGTAACCACTAATGACAGTGTAGCTGAAATTACGCTGACAGATATGCCTCCAAATCTTATATAACTGTACAGATATGAAAGAAACGCTCCTATGATTGTAAAAATCAATCCTGAAAATATATAAAGATTGTATTGGAACGTACCCCATGTTTTCTCAAGAACTGTCCCGATTGAATAATAAAATAAAATCATAATCAGGGCAAAAAATATATTACGCTCATACGGCGGAAT
>ERZ780131.332-NODE-332-length-8682-cov-2.57718_pt1 | contig 8682 bp, 5 predicted proteins | sample MGYA00433081_ERZ780131 | MGnify/ENA primary metagenome ERZ780131 (study PRJEB29588, sample SAMEA2147193) | human gut metagenome | biome: human gut; feature: human-associated habitat; material: faeces | place: Denmark | collected 2008/2010 ... | reverse complement strand
AAGTCCTGCCTGCCTGTTCCGTGGCCCCGAAAAATGCCGCGCATACAATATTTAATGAGGCAAAAATAAATCCGATAAAATATATTCTCATTCCCGGATAAGCAAGACTTGCAAGTTCAACAGAATGTTCACTGTTGAAAAGAGCCACACAGTAATCCGTAAATCCGTATATAATTCCTACAATTATAAGTGCAAATGCCAAAGCTGTAATTACAGCTTTCTTCAGGTACGAGGCAACTTCCTTATCATTACCCCTGCCAAAAGATTCACTTACAAGAGGCTGTGTTCCCTGCGCAATACCGTTAAAGATAGCTGCACCTACAAGGGCAAGATTGGCAATAAGACCATAAGCAGCAACCCCTGTATTGCCTGCTATCCTAAGCAGGATAAAGTTAAAAACAGTTGTTGTAACCGCTGAAGAAATCTCTGCCACAAAGGATGCGACTCCAAGCTGGCAGGATTTGAATATCAGCTTTATACTTGGCAATGAAGGAATAAATTTTATTCTGTTTATTTTTTTTAAGAAATGGATTGAACAGATCAGTATACTTATGATAGGCGATAAAGATGTTGCAAGTGCCGCACCGTTCATGCCCATCCCCATTGGAAACATAAATACATAATCAAGTATAATATTGGATACACAGCTTGTAAGCGTGGCAATCATAACAAGTTTTGAATCATTGTCATTCCTAACAAACCCCGTAAAGGTATAATTAACCATAAAAGCCGGTGCAAATGCCAGAAAAATTCTGTTATAGCCTCTTCCAAGTTCAATTATTTCCTTGTCTGCACCCATTACTGCCATTACTTTATCGGTAAAAAATACACCTGCGGTCATGAATATAAGTCCGATCAAAATTTCAAAAACTACAGCATTACAGAAATACCTGTTCTCGTCCTTGTCTTTTCGTTCCCTTGCTATTGCATACCTTGTTGCCGAACCTATTCCAATCATGGCAGCGATTGCGAATATAATCCCATATAGCGGAAGTGCAAGGTTTAAAACTGTTATTCCGTCAGTTCCCTCTGCTCTTGATATAAAAAATGTGTCCGCAATGATGTAACAGGACATACCTATCATTGCAAAAATATTCTGTGATACGTACTTAAAAAATTTATTGTTCTTTTTCATAATCTTTTTTCCCTTAAAGTCAGTCCATTCATTATAATGTGCCTTATATATTTTTTCAACTCATATTTAGCCATTAATCATCTTTACAATCCAGTATATAAGGCCAAGAATCCATGAGGACAATACACCGTATAATACAACCGGTCCGGCAATTTTAAATATCTGGCAGCCTATTCCGAATACCTGCCCTTCTTTCTTAAATTCTATGGCGGGTGCAGCTACGGAATTGGCAAAACCCGTAATTGGCACAAGTGAACCCGCCCCACCGTATTTCGTTATTTTGGGATATATTCCAAATGCCGTCAATGCTACCGAAATGAAAATTAAAGTTATGGATACCCATGTTGATGATGTTACCTTATCCATATCAAAAAAATATGTGAAGACATTCCTTACCCATTGTACATATTATGCCGCCTGTTAAAAAAGCTCTTAACATCTGGCTTAAAAGATTATGAGTCGGTGTAACTGTCTCCACATATTCGTTATATCTTTTTTTTGCTTCCTTATCCATTGCAACCTCCTTTTTATGGATATTATGCAATGAAAAGGATATAATTATTCAGTTTTTTTACGTTTTCCGTAAATATCCGCAAGGTTAAGTCTTAATGCATTGGTTACAACACAAAAGCTGCTAAGGCTCATGGCTGCCGCCCCGAACATAGGATTCAAAGTAAGCCCAAGTCCTACAAAAGCACCTGCTGCCAGAGGAATTCCTATGGTATTATAGAAAAATGCCCAGAAAAGATTTTCGTGTATATTTCTTAAGGTTGATTTACTAAGTCTTATTGATGCCGCAACATCCGTAAGCCTGCTCTTCATAAGTACAACGTCTGCTGCGTCTATTGCTATATCGGTTCCTGCACCGATTGCGATACCGATATCGGCTCTCGTAAGGGCAGGTGCATCATTAATTCCGTCACCAACCATCGCAGTTCTGCCTTTTTTCATAAGTTCCCTGATAACATTTTCTTTACCATCCGGAAGAACTCCGGCTATTACTTCGTCAACTCCGGCTTCTTTGCCGATAATTGCCGCTGTCTTTTCATTATCTCCTGTAAGCATTACCACATGGATACCCATTTTCTTAAGTTCGCTTACTGCCTTATGGCTGTCCTCTTTTATTGTATCAGCAACAGCGATGGTTCCTATATAATGGTTATCTTTTGCAAAAATAAGCGGTGTCTTTCCTTCATTTGATACTTTATCGGAAATATTTTTTAATTCCTCATTATTGGCAGTATGCCCTGAAATGAATCTGTAATTTCCGCCCATAACGATTACACCGTCTATTTCTCCCAAAAGGCCATTTCCCGGGAGTGCATTAAAGTTTTTGACCGGACTTATGGTTATTTTACGCTTTTCAATCTCCTGATTAACCGCACCTGCCAAAGGATGCTCACTATTGTACTCAAGGGAACCCGCTATGTGCAGAAGTTCCTCTTCCGTTATGTCCTTTGCAGGATAGATGCCTGTTACAACAGGCTTGCCTTCTGTTATTGTTCCTGTCTTATCAAGAGCAACAATCTTAAGTTTTCCTGTTTCTTCAATGGCGGCAGCGTTTTTAAACAAAATACCGTTTCTGGCACCTTTTCCGTTGCCTACCATAATAGCAACAGGTGTTGCAAGTCCCAGGGCACATGGACAGCTTATTACAAGTACCGATATTCCTCTTGCAATGGCAAATCCGGCACTCTTACCTATTAAGAGCCACACAATTATTGTTACGACCGCTATTGCTATTACCGTGGGGACAAATATACCCGATACCTTATCGGCTATTCTTGCTATATGAGGTTTGGTCGCAGAAGCGTCGCTTACCATTTTAATAATCTTTGAAAGTGCTGTATCTTCGCCTACCCTTAATGCTTTACAGGTTATAATGCCCGACTGGTTAATGGTTGCAGCAGATACTTTGTCATCCGGCTCTTTATCTACAGGAATACTTTCTCCCGTCAATGAAGATTCATTGACTGCACTGTGTCCGTCAATTACAACACCATCTACAGGAATACTTTCTCCCGGTCTTACGATAAATATGTCGCCTTTTGCGACTTCCTCAACCGGTACATTAACTTCTTTGCCGTCTCTTATGATATTGGCTGATTTAGGAGCTAACTCCATCAATCCTTTTAAGGCATCCGTCGTTTTGCCTTTTGAATATGCCTCAAGCATTTTTCCGAGGGTGATCAGTGTAAGAATCATTGCGGCTGATTCAAAGTAAAATTCCATCATATACTTTTCCACAAGTTCCATATCACCTGCAACCTGTGCTTTAGTCATGGCAAAAAGTGCAAAAGTACTGTAACCGAAAGCTGCCGTAGCTCCGAGAGCAACAAGGGTATCCATATTAGGAGCACCGTGTATAAGGCTTTTATAGCCTGATATAAAGAACTTCTGGTTAATTACCATTATAATAACCGTAAGGAGTAGCTGGGTAAGTCCCATGGCTATATGGTTTCCATCATAGAACTTAGGAAGTGGGAAGCTCCACATCATGTGACCCATTGAAAAATACATAAGTATCAATAAGAAAACAAGTGATGTGATGAATCTTGTCCTCATAGGTCTGATAGGTGATTCCGTGGAGGTATCCTCTGCTTTTTCTTTATTTTTTATGGATGAGGCCCCATAACCTGCATTTTTAACAGCTTTAATAATATCGCTATCTGCTGCACTGCCTTCAACACTCATGGAATTTGTCAGCAGATTTACTGAACAAGATGTTACGCCTGACACCTTTGATACCGCCTTTTCCACCCTGGCACTACAGGCGGCGCAACTCATTCCTTTTATGTTATATTGCTTCATATATCAGTTATTCCTTCCGAAAAGCGTAAATTTTTTCTTTTCGTATTCTTCTGACGATATGCCCTTAAGAGTATATCCGGTTTCTCCTATTACACTTTTAATCCTGTCTTCATCAAGAGGCTCATCTGAAATAATTTCTGTCTCACCTGCCGAATGTGATGAGTTTACTTTCTTTACTTTAAAATTATTTCTTATTGCTGTGTTGATATGGCTCTCACACATACCGCACATCATTCCGTCGATTTTTAATGTTGTCTTTATCATAATAATTCTCCTTTATATTTGTTTTGTCATGTTTGATTATAATTAGTATTGTAAAAAAAGGGTGTATGTTATACACCCCTTTTATTTCAGCCGGACAGACTTATATCCGGTTATCGTCTGGACTTATGAAATTTTAACCATTCGGAACAGGAATTAATAAATTCGGAATTAGTAGGCCTCTTGGTACATGAACCAAAGATTTCTTTACCTTCGCGGGTCTTCATTATGCTGTCTCTCTTAGACCACGCTGTCTCTATGCCGTATCTTATATTACGTTCAACATTGGTAGGAGATGTTCCGTAACGTTCCCCTATCTTAGGATAAATATCCTTGGTTATGGAAACTATCGCATCCGGTTCCTCCAATGTGATTATTATAGCATCTATAGCATACTTGTAACCTATCATCTTGGCAGGCATTCCAAGTTTACGTATCAGTGATGAGGTCTCATTCTCAACACTATATGAAGTATCATTCTGCATATATGAAGACTCTGCAATACTTTTCTTAGGTTCAGAGTCACATAACTGTCTGATTCTTCTGATTAATGCGCCTTCGTCAAAGGGCTTCATAAAGAAATATGATGCTCCCGAATCAAGTGCCTGCGTTACTATATCTTCCTTACCTGCTGCCGACACAATTATAAAATATGGTACTTTACCATTATTATCCTCTCTTACGGCCTCCATAACGCCAAGCCCGTCCACTATAGGCATAACAAGATCCAGAAGTACAACATCCGGCTCATGCTCTTTAATTAACTCTATTGTCTCCCTGCCGTTAGATGCGGTTGCAAGTATCTCAAAGTCCTTCTGGTCTGCAATTCCGTCCACTAACATTTCCCTGACCAACGAGTTATCATCTGCCACTATTATTCTTATGTTTTTTTTCATACTACACGTACCCTTAAATATCCTTATTCTATAGCACCTATGATAACATAAAACATGCCTTTATAACAAGGTTTTAATTACATTTATTATATTAAAATAATTGTCATTAACTGTCTCTATTTTTTCTTTAACACCTTCAAGGCTTCCCGCACGGAGAATTTCACATACTTCGCATACCGTACCTGTAAGTCCGTCAAAGCCTAAATTACCTGTAAGTCCTTTTAACGTATGGCAGGCTCCAAAAGCTGCCTGCACATCTCCTTTCTCAACGGCATATTTCATATCTTCAAAATTAGTATCCTCTCCAAATCTTTTAAGATACTTTACGTACCTGTCCTCACGTCCCGAAAACCGCTCGATAGAGCCGTTTACATCCACATTAAAATTCATAAGTTCTTTTTTCCAGTCTTGCATCACTCTTCTCCTATCATATGTTTTTTTATAACGGAATAAAATAATTCCAGATTAACAGGTTTGGTTATATGGTCGTTCATTCCGGCCTCTTTTGATTTCTGTACATCTTCTGCAAAAGCATTGGCAGTCATAGCAATGATAGGAAGTTTTCTTACATAATCATCGTCAAGTGCTCTTATCTTTCTTGTTGCTTCGTATCCATCCATCACAGGCATCTTAATGTCCATAAGAACACAATCATAGCTATGGTTCTGTTTAATTCTGTTATAGGCATCAAGCCCATTTCTGACACTGTCATATTTTATCTCAACATCATCAAGGTAATCACTTATGATATCAATATTAATCTCATTGTCTTCAACAATAAGTATCTTTCTGCCTTTGAATATGTTTTTGTCCTTTTTAAGCCTTGCCTTATTCTTCTTGTCAGAAAAAAGTTTCCTTAAATCCGAATTAAATACGGGTTCAGATATAATTTTTTTAACACCAAGTTTTTCAAATTTAGGAATATCTTCTTCCATATCATACGATGTAACCACTACAACTTCCTTATGGCCCTTGGTTCCTATATATTCCTTTATCTCGTTATATGTGTTATTTTCGTCACTTTCAATATAGAACACCTTATAATCTTCAATATCATATTCCATCTTATCTTCGTCATCTGCTTCTGTATGTTTAAGCGGAATGGTTACAGTAAATTCGGAACCTACATTAAGTTCACTTTTAACATCTATATTTCCACCAACAATTTCAATCAGCTGTTTGGTAATTGACATTCCAAGCCCTGTACCTTCAACACCGCTTATAGTTGTGTCCTTGGCTCTTTCAAAAGGCTCAAACATCCTTTTAACGAAATCTTCTGACATACCGATTCCGGTGTCCGATATTTTTATTATATAATTTGAAAGATCAGTTATTTCTGTAGGCTGTTCTTCAATGCTTAACGATACAAGTCCATATTCTTTTGTATATTTTATCGAATTACCCAGAAGATTAATTATTATCTTATTAAGGGTAGACTTATCGGAAAGCACTATCTCATTTTTTACATTTTTTGCGTATACCTTAAATTTAAGATGTTTTTCCTTAATCTGTCCCTGAACCATGGTAGCCACACTATGAAATAAATCTGCAAGGGACAACGGACTTTCATTTACTACAACCTTACCACTTTCTATATATGACATATCAAGTATGTTATTTACCAGGTATAAGAGAATCCTACCGGAACTCTTTATTTTCTTAAGATTACTGTATACACGCTGTCTGTTTTCTATATGATTAATTGCCATATCGGTCATACCGATAATTGCATTGAGAGGAGTTCTTATATCATGGGACATATTTGAAAGGAAATTACTTTTTGCTTCATTAGCTCTGTTGGCAGCATCTGTCGCCTCCACAAGCTGCTTATTTCTTTTTAATTCCATATCCCTTTCTTCATGGATATCTTTTAAGGCATAGACGGCTTCCATCGTATGTCCGTCACAGAATTTAGTAATTTTTATATCAAGACGTACCCATTTATATTCATTATCAACAAGTCTTCTGTATTCGCAATATATCTCATCTTTACCATTTGCCATCATTTCATCGAGATATTCCCTTGAATTACATCTGCGTATATTCATCTCATCATCAGGATGGGCAATTCTTGAAACGTATTCATCAGTAAATTCCTCTATTCTCTGCGTCCTTTCAAAAATATCGCAAAGGTCAACCGGCAGACGGAGTGTTTTGATTGTTCCTGCCGTAAAATCAAAATAATACATACCGAAATACGCATCACCTAATGTATAAAGGACAGTCCTCGTCATATCGTATTCTTTATTTAAAGAAATAAGGTTTGTCCTGTTAGCAACACGTTCATCATTATCCATTATAAGAAGTAAAAGCCTGTCTCCGCCCGGAAGATGAATATTGGTTGCCATTCCATCATAGAAATGTTCATTACTGTCCTCGTCTATTGCCTGAAATTCACATTCAGCAAATCCGCTGTACATACTGCCGGCTTTTTTTAATGTGTTTTCAAATTCATCATAATCGTCTTTATTGATAATTGTCCTGAAATTGTCCATAAGATTCCCGAATGAACCTTTTCTGGCAATTCCTTTTATATGTTCAACTTTATATACGGACTCGTATTCATCCTTTTCGGTATCAATAATCAATGCTGCAATAAATACTTTGGATAATGCAGTCTCACTTACTATACCACGGTTCTCTGATTCGATTTTTTCCGTACATTCTTTGACCGCATATACAACGTATGGGCTGTCTTCTGTATAATTAGCATCTTTGGCTACTTTAATTTCAATCCATTTGCCGTTGATTTCCTTAAAATATTTGGTTATAACATCATCATTATATTTAAAATATTCCTTAACCGCTTTATGGGTTATTGTGGAATGAAGTTCACTTCTGAATGACGGGTCAACATATACTTTGCCATATATTGAATAATTTTCATTAATAAACTGTGTTATGTAGAGACCATCCGTACCATCTTCGTTATTGAGCAGTACCTCTTTCTTACCATTGTCAAGATTAACCCTGCATATCATCTGATATGTCTCTGTCAATCCTGAAATTGTCTCCTGAAGATTCTTCACACGCTGGTAATTCTGCATCTCTTTATCAAATATAACAACGCCTGCCATAAAAAGATTATCATTATACTCGTCTTTAACGGGCATAAATTTCAAACCTCTCCATTCTCCGTCATTCATCTGATAGTTGACCTGATATGGTCCGCTTTCGTTAATTCGTCTTATTATATTGTTAATATCCGATTCTCTTCTTACTTTAACCCGGTCTTTCCCGCATACATAATTATTGCAGTAATCTCTTATAAGTTCCGTATAATCGCTAAAGCTTTCGGAATACTTCGTAAGCGTACCGTTGGAATACAATATATTATATTTTCCTGTATTACCGTTTACCATAAATACGGAATAATACTGCCTGTAAAAGCCATCAAGAATAATCGTTGTATCAGAATCCGCATCCGGTGAGACATTTTTGTCAAAGTATGCTATAACCGCATCCTCATTTTCAAAATTCATCCTATAGAAAACACCTGTAAGATTATTTTCACCGTTACAGGTCATTCTGAACCTGACCTTTTTCTTATTGCCGATAACTTTCTGCAATTCATTCCTG
>ERZ780131.319-NODE-319-length-9126-cov-3.62411_pt1 | contig 9126 bp, 3 predicted proteins | sample MGYA00433081_ERZ780131 | MGnify/ENA primary metagenome ERZ780131 (study PRJEB29588, sample SAMEA2147193) | human gut metagenome | biome: human gut; feature: human-associated habitat; material: faeces | place: Denmark | collected 2008/2010 ... | reverse complement strand
GTTCAGTTTGAGATTGAGGTTGTTCAATATTAGTAGGCTCACTAGGAACCGCTTCGCTTCGCTCCGCTATACTCCCCGTAGAGGATGGAGATGAACTAGTATCATCTACATCAGTTTCATTAACTTCATTAACATCAGGATTAACAGGAGCAACTTCTCCCTCTTTAGGAGTATTATTAACATCATTTTCAATCTCTGCAATTTCAGCTAATTGTTCTATTGTAGTTTTAAGATGTTCATTACCTTTAGAACTTAAATCAAGTGCGGCATAAGCATCTCGAATAGTTTTATCTATATTAGGTTTATTACCATTATTAGCATCTTTAATAACAGAATTAACATAATCTTTACCATATTGTTTATAAGCATTACGTAAATCATCCATAGCTTTATTAACAATCTTTTTACGACTATTATCAAAGAAGTTATTAAGATAAGTTATACGAGATTTAATATTATCATCAGATAAATTAAGTTGATTTTTATTAACCTCAACATTAATTTCAGCATTAACAACTTCTGCTAAATCTTTAAATACTTCATTATATTGTTTTTGAAGTTGAATAGCTGATTGAATATCATTTTTATTTTCAATATCAATAGGGATATAAAGTTTATTAATAGCATCTAGACGTTCATTTAATTGAGCAATACGTTCTTGTTTAACTGAATCATTAATTGCAGCATTATCTTGAATAGTTTTAATATCTCTTTGAATGCTATCAAGAATATGTTGATATATACCATTTTTAGCAGAAGTAATATCAACATCTTCAATATGATTATTTGTAATATCTTGATTTAAAACATTATTAGCCCAATTAAGAAGATTATTATAATTTTCTTGACGATTACGAGCATGAACCATTTGAGTAGCTATAATACGACCAACTTCAAATCCACCACCAAGTCTATTAACTTTATTTAAAGTAGTATTATATTCATTTTTAAGATTATTAATTTCAGTTTTAAATCTATTAATAAGTTCACTACTTTCTTGTTGTTGTAATCCAAGTTTATTAGTAATACTATCATTAAATTCTTTACTATTAATAGAACTTTCAAGAAGTCCTAAATTACCAGCATTCATAGAATTAATAATAATATTATCCATATATTCTTTTTCAGCTATACTACGAAGTTCTTCTTCAGTACCAGTAATAATATCTGGATTAACCTGTTGACCATTTTCATCAGTAATAGTTATAAATGGATTTTTACCATTAGCAATACTATTAAGTCTTTCTTGGTATGCTTGAAAAGTAGCAGTACGACCAAGAATTTCATTCTCTCTTTGTTTTTCAGCAGAAGTCCAATCTTTATCAAGACGTTTATTAATAAACTCACCAGTTTTATTCATAACACTACTAAAAGTGATACCACCAAGAGCACCCCAAAATGCTTGTTCCCATAACATTGGGTCTTGAAGATAATCTTTAATAGTTTGTTGAGGAATATCTTTATCAAATACTTTTTTACCATTATATAAACCATCTTGACTAGCTATATAATTAATAGCTTCTTCAACTCCTTCTGTCCATTCAGCTCTAACACCATGAAGAATATCATTACCCACATCTTTTAATGTACTAGTAATTGCTTGTTTAGTCGTTTTATTACTTAAAGCATTAGTTATTGCAGCAGCATCATCAATATTACTATTAAATGCAGTATTTAAATTTCTAAGTCTAGAACTAGTTGTATTACCACTTAAAGCATTTTTCCATAAGTTCTTTAAACTATAAACTTGCCATACATCAAAAAGAACATTAGCCCAATCTTCAGCAAAAGTAACATCAGCACTATTCTTAGCAATATCTTTAGCTACTTCTTCATCAGACATATCTTTATATTTAGGATTATTATTATAAAACTCTTCTCTTTGTTTATCATTCATATTAGCAAGTTGAGTTTTAGAATAATCTTCAATATCATTATAAGTTTGTCTAGCTTCTTGATAATTTTCAAGATAACGAGAAGGAACTCCAATAGCAGTAGCTTCTGCTATTCTACCAGTAATTGCTCTACTCTTTTGAGTCATATTAATAGCATTAGCCATTTTATTAGCTAATTTATTAAACTTTATACCTTTACCTAATAAAGAAACACCTTTAGCAAGACCAGTACTAGGAACCATAAGAGTTAAAGAACTAGCTATACTAGGAGCATTGCTAGCCCACCAAGCAAAATCTCCAATATCAAATGCAGCATTAGGATTTTCTCGATATATAGCTAATCTTTCATTAATAGATTCTTTTAAAGATTCAAGTTCAGAACTTATTTCAGATTGATAATCATTAGGACTATTACTAACCATATTATAGAAAGCGTCAGCTAAATCTGCAAAACCAATAGCTGTACCAACAGTAATCTCATTACCAATCTGTCCAATCATTCTTAACCCTTGTTCCCAATTACTTTGATTAACAGCACGTTCTTTATCAAGTTTTTCTGGGTCATCAACAGGATTAACATAAACATCATAAGGAGCATATTTATCTATATCATATTGATTAAGATTATATGATTGTCCAGTAATACGACTAAATAAATGACCACGACCCCGGTCACTAATAGAAGTGCCGGGGTTGTAATCAACTAAAGTAGGAGGCTGTATAGCCCCCTTTTTAGTTTTAGGATTATATTCAGGATTAGGTGTTTTATTACCACCTTGTAGAAACTTTAATACATCCATATTAATATAGATTATTAGTTAATTCATCATAGTAATATTGAATAACATAAGGGTCTGAACTGCCACTAAGTTGGGCAAGTTTAGTAGCAACATTTTGTTGAATAGCCTTAACAGCATTTTCATCTACTGCCATACCAGCTTTAACAGCAGTTACAGTTTGTTCCCATTGAGATAAATTATCTACAATATCAACAGCATTTTCTTTACTTACTAAACCAATAGTTTGATTATTAGTAGAATTAATTAAATTAAAACCTCCACCATTAGGTACTAATTTAAATTTATCAATTCCAGTAAATGCAGCATTATTAGTAAGAGAAATAGGTCTATTAGCATTATAGTAATTTTCTACTTTACCGGCAGCTCTCCAACTAGTATCTTGATTCCAAGATTGAATAATAGAACTATCAATAGCGCCACTACCTACAAGTAAAGTAATAGGTTCTCTTTTAATTTTACCTTCTGTATCATAGTAACCTGCAATATTAATTTGAACTCCAACATCTCCAGTTTTTGGGTCACGAACAATAGTAGGAGTAATTTCATTTTCTTTAGCACTTCTAAGATAAGCAGTATAAGCTTTTCTATCTTCAGAAGTCATAGGCTCAAATATTCCATTTTCACTAGTAATATAAGCTTCTCCTTGAGTTAAATCAATACCACTACGAATAGCCATCATAGCTTGTTCTTCTTTATTCTTCTTATAAGCAGAAAGTTGACTAGCTTTCTCAGGATTAGCATTCATCATAAAATTAATTTCAGCTAATTCAGGAGTTAAAGCGCTAATACCAATAGTAGAAGAAGTTATTTTGCCACCATCAAGAACAGCATCATTTTTAGATTTAAGAGAATCAACATAATCAATTAAACCAATATAAGGTTCTTTATTACCTGTTGGTAATCCAGCATGATGTTCTTCACCATTAGAATCAACTCTAACAAATTTATCACCATAACCAAAGAATCTAGTTTTAGCAGAATTAAGAAAAGCATTTAAAGGATTTCTAGTATCTTCAGCTTCTTTAACAGCTTTACCAAAACTATAAATAGATTTATGATAATCTTTAGGTAATTCAGCATATCTATAACCATTACCATCAGAACCAAATCTTATTCCAAGACTAGCAGCTTTTTTCTCTCCACCAAGAGCATTAATAAACGAATTATAAACATCATCATTATTAAAATATTGTCTAATAGAACTACTATCTCCAAATATCTGATTAACATATTTACTATATGTATCAGAATATTTATTACTAGGTAAATCACTTAAACTAATAATAGAATTATATGTATCAAATCCATCAATACTATCTTGAGATTTACCAACTTTAAGATTATTAATATATTCTTGATTATCAATAATATCATTAAGATAACTTAAAGCATAGGCTCTATCAGATGGATTAGTAATATTAGTCATGATACTAGTTCTAATATCATCTGGATTAGCAGTGCTTAAATTAATATTAATATCAGGATTATATTTATTAAGTAATCCAGCTATTGATTGTCTATTACTAGTAATTTCAGCTTGAGCTTGAGCAGGCATAAAATTATCAATACGAACAGGAGTACCTTTATAAGTTAGATTATCAATAGCTTGTTTTCTTTGAGCACTACTTCCAGAACCAGCTTGTTTAGATAAAGCTAATTGAGCTTTCCATGCTTCACCATAAGTAGTATTACTACTTTGATTATAAAAAGTCGCAGCATTATAGAAAGGGTCAATACGTTTAGCAAGATATTGTTCAGGAGTAAGTAGAATACCATTTTTATCTGTTATATCAGGATTACTTCCATTTTGGTCATATTTCCATTTAGCAATTTTATAATCTTGTTCAAGACTAGCTTTAGCTCCAGGAGTATTTTCAATAACAGCTTTAACAGCTTCAGCAAGTTTAGCTTTACTTAATCTTTGCCAATCACCTTTAGTATGAGAATAAATCTCTCCTGTAACAGATTTAGTAATATCATCAGTAACTTTACCGTTAGCATCAAGCCATCTTGTTTGACTACCACCACCTTGTTCTTTAGCAGCCCATTGAAGTGCTTGATTAAGTATCTGATTCATAGGAATTTCAGAAACTTCTCTATCAATAGGAGCCCATTTACTTCCACCAATAACATTACCATTCTTATCAGTTATATCTTGATAATTATATTTATTAACAGTACGATAATAATTCTTATAATCTTCAGATAAATCAGTACGTTTATCAAGATTATCCATATAAGCTTTATAATCTTGTTGAGCGCGTAAACGACCAATCATTCCAGGACTTGAAGTTATATCTCCATAAGTTCCAACTATATCATCAAGACTAGAATAAGCATTACCATATTGCATATTTTCGGTAAGAGCATTACGAACTTTATTAAGTTGTTCTTGACGCCAAGCATCTTCAGCTTCATTTAAATCTAATTGAGCAAGTTGAGCATCAATTTGAGATTTAGTTTGAATAGCTTGTTGATGACCTTGTTCAAGAGTATTATAAGTTCTAGCTAAGACATTTAAGTCAATAGGATTAACTTGTTGTCTAAAAGTAGGAGTATAAAAGTTTATCGGCATGATTGTTTTCCTCCAAGTTTTCTACGTTTACGAATAATAAATTCATCATAATCAACTCCAGCATCTCGCATAATTCTATCATCTACATTAGGGGCAGATGCTCTCATTGCGCCAATAGTATTATTTAAAGCTTTACGATTTTCATATCTACTAATCATATCTTGAATACCAGCATTAATTCCACTAAATAAATTATTAATATTAGTTACTTTAGCTTCTCTAATACCATTATCAAATGCTGCTTTTCTATCTATATATTGATTATATTGTTGAGCATTAAATTGACGAACACTTTGCTGATTACGTCTATCTTGATTAATAAGATTAGTTTCTATATTTTCTTTATTACCATAAAGTTCATTAGCAGCTTGGCTAGCAGCATTACGAACTCGTTGTTTACGAGCTAAACTTACACGACTACTAGCTGTATTAGCATCAATATCACGATAAGTCTCAAATTTATCTTCTCTAATTCTATCAAGTTGAGGATTAATATTATATTTAGTTTTAAGTTTATTAGCACTAATAAGAGTAGGTTGACTTGGACCTCTCATTTTATTAATAGCTCTTCTACTAGCAAAATAGCTAGCTAAACTGCCAGCAACATTACTACCTAGTCCAATCCAATCAGCAGCAGTAATATTTTTAAATTTGCCTTGACCTTTACCATCAAAAGATGTAGTTCCTTTAGCAGGTGTACTAGTAGAAACAGGTAAAGTAGTAGGAATACTAGCTTCTATTTTAGGTAGATTGCGATTATAAACAGCAATAGGAGGTGTTTTAGTAGGAATAGATTGAGTTGATTGACTTGACTTACTACCTCCTCCACGGGGGGTATTCCCTTTGGATTTAGTTGTAGGTAAATTAGGAATATTAGTATTATTCATACTAACACCTTTGTTATTTCCATGACTCCAACCAGCTCTAACTAAACCACTAGTAATACCAGCACCATCTTCAAATAAAGGAAGTCTACGTTCTGCATAATATTGAGGACGACGATTTCCATTATCAATATTAGGTTTATTAGTATTAGTATTTACATTATTATTTTTAGACCATCTTCCATTTCTAAAAGTATAATCACTTCCAATAATAGTTTCTCCTCTAGCAGATTTATTAATAGGATAAGCAGAAGTTCTATTAATAGTTCTATTAGTTATAGGAACATAAGCTCCAATTTGTTCATCATATTCCCAAATTCTTCCATGACGATTAATCCGTTTTCCACCAACAGCAAATTTATCGTGTAGACCCCCCGTAGAGGATGGAGAATGAATTAATCCATTCTTAACATTACCATTAATACTAACAACTAATCCAACATTACCTTTCTTTCTAAGTTCTGGATATTTATTATAAACTTTAGCTTTAACATCACTTCTACCGTGAAGTCCAGCTAGTCTTAAAGCATCAACAGCATCTGCTTTTGTAGGAATAGGATAACTTCTATGTCCACCAGCAAAATCTTTTTTAGCTACACTAGGATAAGGTTTCTTTTTAGAACCATAATCTTTATCTCTACTTAATCCACCCATAGCTTTTTTATTTTCATTTATATTATTTTTATTTATATAATCAATAGTTCTAGGAAGATTACTACCATGTTTACCGATAGTTGTTCTATAAACTTCTTTAATACCTTGATTAATCCAAGTATTATCAATTTTATTAGCTAAATCATAAATCTTTTGTCTACCTAAATTAATAAAATTAGTAGCAGTTCTACCTATTCTAGAAGCTTTAGTCAAACCCTTAATAAATTTATAATTTCTATTACCAGCTATTGTAGGATAACCACCAATAATTATCGAACCACTTTCAGCGATTTGTCTTTTATATTCATCAGGTGCTTGATAAATTTTGCCACCTTCTTTATATTTAGTTCCATCATCATTAATTCTATTTCTATCTTTAAAATCTTCTTGAGCTTTAAATACTTTATTAGGATTAGCTCCACCCATAACTAATTGAGCAGGACTAGCACCGTTAAAAATAGGTTGTGCAGAATAAACTTTAAGTTCATTTCCATTAGTTTCAACTACTTCACCACCTTCTACTTCAATACCAGTTTTATCACTAGGACCAATATCAATACCACCTTGACTATGTTTTCTTCCATTCATATAAAAGAAATTATTACCAAGAGGTTGAGCAATGCCACCAGCAACTACATTTGGTACTTTACCACCAACAGCATATTGCTTTTGAGGAAGATTTCTTCCATTACTTCTAGAAGTTTGAATAATATTAAATGGAAATGTTGATCCAAGTTCATCATCACTAGGAAGAGATTCTTTATTAAAATCTTTAATATAATTAATAAGTCTACCAGCAGTATTATTCATTAATTTTTCTCTATTATCTTTAGATACTAAATTATTTACACCATTATAGAGAAATTCATTATCAAGTCTTATTAAACCAGTAGATTTAGCAACTTTATCATAAGCTCCACCAAGTGGAGGAATACCATTTTGAATAAATCTTCCATTACGAGTAACATTACCTCTAAATATACTAGGTAAATTACTTATATGAATAACTTTATCTTTTCTAGGCATTTTATATAATATAATGAGAAATTGTAATTTGATTGATTTTAAGGCTCTCTGCTGAACGATAGTCTATCAGTCGATTAATAGTTCATACCTATATATAATAATTCAACAGAGAGCAAAAGACTAGCGTCTATGACCGCCACAGCGATATACATTTAGCCTATCTCGATATACTGATTGAGGCATAACAGGTTGTTGAACAGTACCATTAGTAATCCATTCAGGACGTTCAAGACCAGTTTTAGGAGCACTATAACTAGCTTGGTCAGCTTGTTTAACTTGAATTGGTTGTTGTCCTTTACTTCCAAACATACCACCAATTAAACTTCCAGCAGCACCAATAGCAGCACCAATCCACGCTTTTCTACGTCCACCACATTTATATTTATTAATAAAACTAGAACGTTGATACATAGTCATTGGATTAGTCATTTTATCAGAAGTAATATTAAGTTGTTGTTGACCAGCTTGAAGTTGTTTACGCTGTTCAGCTTCTTGAGCAATACGTTTATTTTCATTAATTTGTTGATTAGCAGAAATACCTTGACCTATTGCAGTACCTAATTCACCAAGTCCTTGAACTCCTGTAATAGAACTAGCAAGACTACCTAAACCTGGAAGAGCATCAGCAAATTCAGTACCGAAACCAGCTTTACGTCGAACTCTACCACCACATTTAAGAGTAAGCTTATCATTATATTGACCAACATAATCTTGATTAGCATAAGCACTAGTTAAAGCTTGAGCATTTTGTAAAGCATCTTTATGGTCTTGTGCAGCTTGAGCCTCAGCTTGGGCTTTTTCTTGAGCTTTCTTTTGTTTATTACCTTTAATTATACCACCAGCAATACTAGCAGCTGCACCAATAATAGCACCAATAAAAGCTTTTTGTCTTTGTCTATCTCTATACTGTATCATAATTTTCTAAATTGAGTTTGAGCACATTCAAGACTTTCAAATTCAATGCGCTTATTATCTGAATTATTAAATATGAAACGAACTACAAAATAATTACCATATACTCTACGAAGTTTATCACTTACTGTATTAGGATGTTCTTTAATAGCATTACGGAAATAATTAAAGTTATATTGAGTAAGTTCATACCAAGGTTTTTTATACTTATTAAATTCATTAAGTTTATCAATATTAATATCTATATTATCAGTATCATTATCTTCATTAAATATACGAAGTATATCTCCAGCATAAGGATGTTCTCTTAAATCAACAGGATTATTAATATTATCACTATAAATAGGAATATATATTTTACGCACTTTATATTTAATAAA
>ERZ780131.317-NODE-317-length-9149-cov-17.8081_pt1 | contig 9149 bp, 7 predicted proteins | sample MGYA00433081_ERZ780131 | MGnify/ENA primary metagenome ERZ780131 (study PRJEB29588, sample SAMEA2147193) | human gut metagenome | biome: human gut; feature: human-associated habitat; material: faeces | place: Denmark | collected 2008/2010 ... | reverse complement strand
ACCCAGGGCGCTGCCCTGGGCTAAGAGCTTCTGCCCCTTCAGGGCGTGCTGCGTAATTCCATCCAGATAAGGCACGGATTACAACGAGATTACTCGTACTCCTGCCAACTCTTAATCTGCAGGTCGTCCTGCGAGAGTGTACAGAAAGCCTCGATGAAGGCAGAGGCTAAGCGTGCGTTGGTCATCAATGGAATGTTGTGGTCGATGGCACCGCGACGGATTCTGTAACCATTGGTAAGCTCTCGCTTGGTATGGTTCTTAGGAATGTTCACGATGAGGTCGAACTTGTGGTCGGCAATCATTTCCATGACGTTAGGCATGTCCTTGTGATCCTCGTCGGGCCAAGCCACGGCAATTGCCTTCACATGATTGTCGTTGAGGAACTTGGCTGTTCCCTCGCTGGCATAAACGGTGTAGCCGTTCTTTACCAGAGCCTGGGCGGCATCGAGCATGGAAGCCTTCTCCTTGGTGCCACCGCTCGAAATCATGATGCCCTTCTCCTTTGAAGGAATCTTGTAGCCTGTGGCAATCAGCGAGTTGAGCAATGCCTCCTCGAAGGTGTCGCCCATACAGCCTACCTCACCTGTAGAACTCATGTCGACGCCAAGTACTGGGTCCGCGTTCTGCAAACGGGCGAATGAGAACTGTGAAGCCTTCACGCCCATGCGGTCGATGTCGAAAGCCGACTTGTCTGGCTTCTGGTAAGGAGCATCGAGCATGATGCGTGTAGCTGTCTCGATGAAGTTGCGCTTCAATACCTTGCTCACGAATGGGAAAGAGCGGGAAGCACGCAGGTTGCACTCGATCACCTTCACGTCGCGACCCTTGGCCAGATACTGGATATTGAAAGGACCTGAGATGTTGAGCTCCTTGGCAATGGCACGTGAGATCTTCTTGATCTGACGGGCTGTGGCGAAGGAAATCTGCTGAGCCGGGAAGGTCATCGTAGCGTCGCCGGAGTGAACACCCGCATACTCTACGTGCTCTGAGATACCGTACTCTACTACCTCGCCGTTCTGAGCCACACCGTCGAACTCTATCTCGTTGGTCTCTGTCATAAACTGAGAGATAACCACAGGGTACTCCTTGGAAACCTCAGAAGCAGCCTCGAGGAAGCGACGCAACTCATCATCGTCGTGGCAAACGTTCATGGCTGCGCCAGAAAGAACGTAGGAAGGACGAACGAGCACAGGATAGCCTACCTCGTCGATGAACTTCTGAACATCCTCCATCGAGGTGAGGGCGCTCCACTTAGGCTGGTCGATGCCCAACTTGTCGAGCATGGCAGAGAACTTGCCACGGTTCTCGGCACGGTCGATGTTCACAGGAGATGTACCGAGGATTGGCACAGACTGGCGATGGAGCTTCATTGCCAGGTTGTTAGGAATCTGACCACCTACAGAAACAATCACACCACGTGGTGACTCCAGGTCGATGACATCGAGTACACGCTCGAATGAAAGCTCATCGAAGTAGAGACGGTCGCACATATCGTAGTCGGTAGACACGGTCTCGGGGTTGTAGTTAATCATGATAGACTTGTAGCCCAGCTTGCGGGCTGTGTTGATGGCATTGACCGAACACCAGTCGAACTCTACGGACGAACCGATGCGGTAAGCACCCGAACCCAGTACGATGACCGACTTCTCGTTCTTGTAGTAGTTGATGTCGTAACCCTCTACGGCGTAAGTCATGTAGAGATAGTTAGTCAGGTCGGGATGCTCGCTGGCCACAGTAGGGATGCGCTTCACGGCAGGCAGGATGTTCAGCTTCTTGCGCTGGGCACGTACAGCGAGAACCTCCTTCTCCATATTGGTGTCCTGTGTCTTCAGTACGAAGCGGCCTATCTGGAAGTCAGAGAAGCCCAAAACCTTGGCCTCGCGCAATACCTCGGCAGGAATCTCCTCCAGCGTATTATATTCAGAAAGCTTGTGCTTGTAATCTACGATATTCTTCATGCGCTCGATGAACCAAGGATCAATCTTGGTCAACTCCTCGATGCGCTTGATGGTGTAACCTTCCTCCAAAGCCTGGGCGATGGCGAAGATACGGAGGTCGGTAGGGTTAGAAAGTTCCTCATCCAAGTTATTAAACTTGGTGTGGTCGTTGCCTACGAAACCGTGCATTCCCTGACCGATCATGCGCAGACCCTTCTGGAGCATTTCCTCGAAAGAGCGGCCGATAGACATGATTTCACCTACCGACTTCATCGAAGAACCGATCTTGCGGCTTACACCGGCAAACTTGGTAAGGTCCCAACGGGGAATCTTACAGATCATATAGTCGAGTGAAGGAGCCACATAGGCCGAGTTGGAAGTTCCCATCTCACCTATCTGGTCGAGTGTATAGCCAAGGGCAATCTTGGCAGCCACAAAGGCGAGCGGATAACCGGTAGCCTTAGAGGCAAGAGCAGACGAACGGCTCAGACGGGCATTGATCTCGATGATGCGATAGTCGTTGGTCTCGGCATTGAAGGCATACTGGATGTTGCACTCGCCAACAATCTGCAGATGGCGCACGCACTTCACGGCAATGTCCTGCAGCATCTTCACCTGCTCATCGGTAAGCGAACAGGTAGGAGCCACAACGATAGACTCGCCCGTGTGAATGCCCAATGGGTCGAAATTCTCCATAGAGGCAACGGTGAAGCAACGGTCGTTGGCATCGCGGATGCACTCAAACTCAATCTCCTTCCATCCCTTCAGGCTCTCCTCTACGAGCACCTGAGGTGCGAAGGTAAAGGCCGATTCAGCAATCTCCTTGAACTCCTCCTCAGTCTTGCAGACACCAGAGCCGAGACCGCCCAGCGCATAAGCCGAACGAATCATGATAGGATAGCCTATCTTGCGGGCAGCGTCGACAGCCTCTTCCATGTTCTCGCAGGCGTGGCTTACCGGCACCTTGAGGTCAACCTTGTTGAGCTCCTTCACGAAGAGGTCGCGGTCTTCGGTGTTCATGATAGCCTCTACCGATGTGCCGAGAACCTGCACACCGTATTCCTTGAGCACACCACTAAGATAGAGTTCTGTACCCACGTTGAGGCCAGTCTGTCCTCCCCATGCGAGCATGATGCCGTCAGGGCGCTCCTTCTTGATGATTTCAGTTACAAAAAAAGGTGTCACTGGCAAGAAATAAACCTTGTCTGCGATACCTTCACTTGTCTGAATCGTTGCAACATTGGGATTGATGAGGATGGAACTGATACCCTCCTCACGCAAAGCCTTGAGGGCTTGCGAACCGGAATAGTCAAACTCACCTGCCTGGCCGATCTTCAAAGCACCGGAACCCAGAACGAGGACTTTCTTAAGCTGTTTCTTCATCATTATTTTTATAACTATAAGTTTGTTCTTGAATTGTATCTAATGCTTAGGATTGTATTTGGGTTGTTTAGGTCAAATACATTATTTCTGGATGCAAAGTTACATCATTTTTTTGACTTCTGCAAATTTCTTTGCTTATTAAATAATATCAATAATAATATTTTTCTTTTAAGAATGTTTTGAGTTTGTGATATTTTTATTACTTTTGCAAACGTTACAGAAAATATACAAGACATAAAAATTATAGCAAAAAGATTCTTATACAACAATGAAAGTCGGATTATTCGTCCCTTGCTATGTAGATGCGCTTTATCCAGAAGCAGGTGTGGCTACATACAAGTTGCTCAGACATTATGGGCTTGAAGTGGGATATCCAGAAAGACAAACCTGTTGTGGTCAGCCGATGGCAAATGCTGGCTTTCAGGACAAGTCTATGAAGGTGATAGAAACCTTCGATGATATCTTCAAAGATTATGACTACATCGTGGCACCTTCAGCCTCGTGTGCAGCCTATGTGAGAGTTTATTACCCTAAGATTTTGGAGGGCAAGCACGACTGCGTGGCTTCAAAAAAGATTATGGACATTGTGGAGTTTCTGCACGATGTGCTCAAGGTCGACCATGTGCCGGGCAAGTTTGCCCATGTGGTGAGTGTACACAACAGTTGCCATGGCGTGAGGGAGTTGGGACTTTCCTCCCCCTCAGAGCAGCATGTAGCTCCTTTCAACAAGATCATCGACCTGTTGCAGATGGTTGAAGGAATCACCATCCACGAGCCCGAGCGCAAGGATGAGTGCTGTGGCTTCGGCGGCATGTTCTCCATCGAGGAGCCTGCCGTGTCCACACGAATGGGCGAGGACAAGATTCGTCGCCACATGGCTACAGGTGCCGAGTATGTGACCGGTCCCGACTCTTCGTGCCTCATGCACATGGCAGGCATTGCCAAGAAAGAGAAGATGCCCATCAAGTTTATTCATGTTGTACAAATACTATCTGCAGGACTATGAGTACAGAACATTCCAAGAGAGCTGCGAAGTTTACGCAGAACGTAGAGAAGACCACCTGGCACGACAACACCTTCTGGTCGGTGCGCCAGAAGAGAGACAACATGGCGCAGCAGTTGCCCGAATGGGAAGACCTTCGCGAGCATGCGTCAGAAATCAAGAAACATACCATCACCCATCTGGCCGATTACCTCGATATGTTCTCCAAGAATCTGGAGAGCCGTGGTGTCAAGGTGCACTGGGCAAAGGATGCACAGGAGTTCAACGAGATAGTGCTCGGTATCCTCAAGGATCACAACGTGAAAAAGATGGTGAAGTCGAAGTCGATGCTTACCGAGGAATGCGAGATGAATCCTTACCTCGAACAGCATGGCATTGATGTGGTGGAAACCGACCTGGGAGAGCGCATCATACAGTTGCTGCACCAAAAGCCCAGCCACATCGTGATGCCCGCCATCCACCTGAAGCGTGAGGAAGTGGGAAGAATGTTTGAGGAGAAAGGCATCTCTAAGGAAACAGGCAACTACGACCCAACATACCTGACCCGTTGCGCCCGCCATCATCTGCGCAACCAGTTTATGGAGGCAGGTGCCGGAATGACAGGCTGCAACTTTGGTGTGGCAGCCACAGGCGACTGTGTGGTATGCACCAACGAGGGCAATGCCGACATGACAACCTCCATGCCCAAGCTCCACATCGTTGCAATGGGTATAGAGAAGTTGGTTCCCGACTATCAGTCTTTGGCCGTATTCCAGCGCCTGCTTTGTCGCTGCGGTACAGGTCAGCCCACCACCACTTATACCTCTCATTTCCGTCAGGCCCGTCCAGGCGCCGAGATGCACGTGGTGCTGGTAGACAATGGCAGAAGCGACATCCTTGCCGACAAGGACCACTGGCAGACGCTGAAGTGTATGCGTTGTGGCGCCTGTATGAATACCTGCCCCGTCTATCGCCGTTCAGGAGGATACAGTTACACCTATTTCATCCCCGGCCCTGTCGGTGTGAACCTGGGCATGCTGAAGAATCCACAGCAGTATGCCGACAACGTGTCAGCCTGCACCCTGTGCTTGTCATGCGACAATGTCTGTCCTTCCAAGGTAGGACCAGGCTCGCAGATTTATGTGTGGCGTCAGAGTTTGGAGAAGCTGGGCAAGGCCGACCCCATCAAGAAAGCCATGTCCTGCGGAATGAAGTATCTCTTCGATCATCCTTCGCTCTATACCACGGCCCTGAAGTTTGCACCCCTTGCCAATCTTGTGCCAGAGTGCTGTACACACTTCAGCCGTCTGAATGCATGGGGCATCGGACATGCCATGCCCAAGTTTGCGAAGAAATCGTTTCATCAATTATGGAAGGAGGGGAAAGTAAAATGAAAAAAGAAGAATTGCTGAACAAACTGCGTAAGAATACGCACGTTCAATTCGATATGCCTGCCGTGGAAGTGAAGGGCATCCAATACGAGGATACTTTGAGACAGTTTGTAGAGATGACAGAGTCAGTGGGAGGACACGTGATAGAGGCCAAGGAAGGCGAGAGCCTTGACGAACTGGTGAAGAGAGCATATCCCGAGGCAAAGGTTTTCGCCTCTCATCTTCCAGAGATAACGATAGCTCAGAAGAACCCCGATACGGTGGCAGAGGCCAACGATCTGAATGGCACGGATGTGGGAATAGTTCGTGGAGCATTGGGCGTGGCAGAGAACGGCTGCGTCTGGATTCCACAGACGATGAAAGAGAAGGCCGTGCTTTTCATTTCTGAGTATCTCGTCATCATCTTGGAGAAAGATAAGGTGGTGAACAACATGCACGAGGCTTATGCCCGTATCGAAATGGATCCGAAGTACAACTTCGGCACATTCATCAGCGGTCCTTCAAAGACTGCCGATATAGAGCAGGCACTCGTCATGGGAGCACAGGCTGCACGAGGTGTGACGGTTATACTCTTGTAAAAGACAGAATACTGCATTTATAAATAAGGTATAATTGCTGGCAAGTATGCAAAAAACGGCTGTTAACTGTTAACCTGTTAACTCACATAACAAAAATCCCGAAGCTCACTATCGTGTGAACTTCGGGATTTCTCTTTATACTGTCCATTCATAGGTGTCATAAACCACGCCTCTTCCTCCGTATCCTTCCTTGTGGGCAATAAGACCTTCGTTGATCCAGGCTCCCTGCTGTTCCGTAGAACTGCCGAAATCCAAATATGGATAATCGGGGTAGTCATGATACATAATCTGTTCGTAGATAGCCTCCATGGCTCCGAATTCCTTTCCCTCATCGTTGGTAGAACTATATTGTCCATGTATTACTTGCTGGGTAATATAAAAGGTGAGTCCTCCTATGATGTGCCCGTTGCGATAAGCATTGTATTGGATGATATTCTCGGGGAATCGACTTTTCAGAAGTTCCATTTCCTGAAGCGTGTGTACCGGTTTGGCTCCAAATCGCTTTTCCAGGTTCTCATCCAAAACCTCCCAGAATTCCGACAGGCTTGCATCTCTCACTACGGTCACTCCATTCTGATGAGCCTTCTTCAGACGGCGTAGATGGTCTTTGCGCCAGCGCAATTTCTGCTGCATGAAGATGGTTGTGCCGATATTGCGGAGCGAAAGATGAGCCTTGCATTTCCAGAAGATGGCATAGAGATCTTCTTCTGAAGGATGAAGATGATAGATCCAGGGAATGGGACGATACTGTACCTTCTCGAAACCCTGAAGGTGCAGATAGACATTCAGTTCCTCAAAGAGTTGGCAGACATCTGAAATCGTGACGTGAATGTTCATGATAAGTCCGCCATAGGTAAGTCCGAAATGCGAGCAGAGGATCTTGCCCACCTGATGGGCAGGCAGGATGGAATGGAGTTTATCCTTCTTGAAGAACAGGAGAGAATAGTCCTTGAACCGGTCGGAATGGTAATCCATATAGTTGCGGTAAAAGAGAAACGTAGCGTTTCGGGCTTTTGCCACATACTCATCCCATTGCTGGCGATATTCGGGGGTGTATTTGATGATTTCAAACATGATGTCTTGTGTATTGAGTAGTATCAAATATGATGTCTTACATATTTGAGATATTCGTCATATTCGCGAATGTAGTCTTCTTCTTCAAACTTGTGGGAGGCAAGTACCAGGCAAAGGGAGCCGGAAGAGAAATCATCCAGTGTCCGCCAGATATTGACATCTACGAACAGGCCTTCCCAAGGATGGTTGAGATGATAGGTCTTCTTTTGCTCTCCGTCATCGAGCGTGACGGAGAAGGAACCGTTGGCTGCAATGATGAATTCCTGACACTCCTTGTGGGCATGGCCCCCACGGCTTTCTCCGCCCGGAACGTCGTAGGTCCAGTAGGCACGGGCAATGGCAAAGGGAATGTTAGTCTCTCCCTCTGCCACTGTCAGGTTGCCTCTTGGGTCGAATATCTTGGGTAATGTGATGATTCTTCCTAATTCTTTCATGTCTTATTTCTTCATGTATGGGTCTGTGCCGAGTACGGTCTTAGCCAGACGTTTTGCCTTGTCGCGCAGGGCATTCAGGTCGTCGCCCTTCTCGCCGTAGCAGAGAACGACTCCCATGCGGCGGCCTACGTGAGCTTCTGGCTTGCCGAAGATGCGGATGCGGGTGTGGTCTTCCTTCAGGGCATCTATGAGGTTGTAGTGCAATGGCTCGGTGCTCTCTTCGGGTGAGAGGATGACGGCTGAACAGCCGATGTGCTCGAGATGGATGCCGGCGATAGGCAAGCCCATGACGGCACGGAAGTGAAGCTCGAACTCGCTCAGGTTGGTGGTGTGACCCAGGGTTACCATACCCGTATCGTGTGGACGTGGACTCAACTCAGAGAAGATGACTTCGCCCTGCTTGCTCAGGAAGAACTCTACGCCCCAAAGTCCGGCACCGGTAAGGGCCTTGGTGACTTCGGCTGCTATGTGCTGAGCCTTCTTCAGGGCTTCCTCCGGCAGATAGAAGGGTTGCCAACTCTCACGATAATCGCCGCCTTTCTGTACGTGGCCGATAGGTGGGCAGAAGAGGGTAGGGCCGTCTTTCTGTGTGACGGTGAGGAGCGTGAACTCAGAATCGAAGTCGATGAATTCTTCGATGATCACTTCCTTGACGTCGCCACGGCCTTCCTCCATGGCTTCCTTGTATGCTTCTACCAGCTCGTCGTCGTTGTGAACATAGCTTTGTCCGTGACCGCTGGAACTCATCAGTGGCTTCACTACGCATGGGAAGCCGATCTCGTCGGCTGCGTTCTTAAACTCCTCGAAGGTCTTGGCATAGAAATACTTGGCGGTGCGCAGACCCAGTTCTTTGGCGGCAAGGTCGCGGATGGCACGGCGGTTCATGGTGTAGTTTACGGCACGGGCAGAAGGCACAACCTGGATGCCCTCCTTCTCGAAGTCGAAGAGTCGCTCGGTGCGGATAGCTTCAATCTCAGGCACGATGATGTCTGGGTGATGTTTCTCTACCACTGCGGTCAATGCGTCGCCATCGAGCATCGAGAACACTTCTCGCTCGTCGGCTACCTGCATGGCTGGTGCATTGTCATACTTGTCGCAAGCGATGACGTATTGTCCTGCGCGCTTTGCGGCGATGGTAAACTCCTTGCCCAGTTCGCCTGAGCCCAAAAGCAAAATCTTCTTCATTTATATATGATGTTTAATGTTTTATGTCCCTAAATTTAATCACTAATTACTAATGATTAATAATTGAAGTTTCGCAAGTTTTGTGCCCCACACGCCCTGAAGGGGCAGAAGCTCTTAGCCCAGGGCATCGCCCTGGGTTATTTTGGCGCAAACCTGTCGCCCTGTAAGGGCAAAAGCTTTAAAAC
>ERZ780131.316-NODE-316-length-9153-cov-2.68871_pt1 | contig 9153 bp, 8 predicted proteins | sample MGYA00433081_ERZ780131 | MGnify/ENA primary metagenome ERZ780131 (study PRJEB29588, sample SAMEA2147193) | human gut metagenome | biome: human gut; feature: human-associated habitat; material: faeces | place: Denmark | collected 2008/2010 ... | reverse complement strand
CCTTATGGAAATTTCTTCACCTTCAGGAGAAAATTTGATGGCATTATCTAAGAGATTAATCCATACCTGCTTCATCATCTCCTCATTGGCATTGATTGTATATTCGCCAAAATCAATATTCATATTAATATTTCTGGCTGTCCATTTACTTTCAAGGAGAAGCACCGTAAGGCGTATCTGTTCCGAAAGATTATATTCCGTAACATTAGTAAGTATACTCTGGTTCTCAACCTTTGTAAGGTTAAGTATACCGTTCGCCATTGTATATAATCTTTTCATTTCCTCTTCTATTATGCCAAGATATTCTTCTCTTTCTTCATCCGTTAAAATATTTTTTCTAAGAAGTTTTGTAAATCCAAGGATAGAAACAAGAGGAGTCTTAAATTCATGGGAAAAATCATTGATAAAATTGCTGCTTAACAGTTCGGTATTCTGAAGTTCTTCTGCCATCTTATTGAAACTGTGTTCTACTTTCTTAAGTCCCGGATTTTTATTGAAATTAATTCTCACAGAATAATCTCCATCTGCAAGCCTGTCCATACCCTTTATAAGCTCGTCCAACGGCTTCACAGGTATCCTTGTGAATATTATTGAAACAATAAAACCTATAAGTATGCTGGCACCCAATATGCAACAGATAACCATAATTACCCGCGTTTTACTTGATCCGTTAATGGTAATAATTCCCGAATGGATAAGAATTGTGGATATGGTACCCACAATTAACATAGAAACCGTCTGTATCAGAAATACAATAAACGATGATATTAATACTAATTTCTTTTTCATATATGCTTTTATACCTTCTTAACAGCCTTGTATCCAAGACCTCTTACCGATACTATCTCAAATTCCTTTATATTTTCAAATCTTTTTCTTAATCTGCCTATATGCACCGTTACAGTCTCCCAGCCTGTATCCGTATCTGTACCCCATATCTCATCCATAAGCTGGATTCTTGTATATATTCTTCCGGGATTGGACAAAAGAAGATAAAGTAACTTAAATTCTTTCTGTGGCAGAAGAATCTCCTCGCCATTTACATTTACGGTAAAAGAATCATAATCAAGAACCACACTGCCGATTGTTATCTTTCTGTCACCGGCAATTTTCAGTCTGCGCTCTATTGCTTTTATATGAAGAAGCAATTCTTCTTCATCCACCGGTTTTACAAGATAATCATCAATTCCTGCTTTAAACCCTTTTTTCCTGTCGTCAGGCAGTTCCTTTGCTGATACCATGATTATCGGAATGTCCTGATTGCTTTTTCTGAGTATCTTTGTAAATTCGTAGCCGTCAAGATTGGGCATCATTATATCAGCTATAACCATATCCACATGATGTGTATTATATATTTCAAGTGCCTTTTCCCCATCCTCTGCAAGAACCGGCGTATAGCCGGCTCCAAGAAGTATGGCATTCATAAGTCTGCGTGTGTTTTTATCATCATCTATAACAAGAATTTCAAACATTTATCTAACCTTCATACATAAAATAACGTTGGTTGTTGATATAGTCTTCCTTTGAAGCAAGACATTCTTTTATCTTATCGCCTATCTTAACAAATTCATCCACAAGAGCAGGGTCAAAACTCGTTCCTCTTCCCGCAATAATCATTTTCATTGATTTTTCATGGGAATATGGTTCCTTATATGGTCTTTTGGAAGTAAGTGCATCATATACATCAACTATGCTCATAATTCTGGCAACAAGCGGAATCTGCTCTCCCTTAAGGCCTTCCGGATATCCGGTACCATCCCATTTTTCATGATGATATCTTGAGACCTGTTCCGCAATTTCACCAAACTGCTTATCCTCTATCCTGCCTGAAAGAAAATGGAAAATATCGCTGCCTATCACTGCATGTTTTTTCATTTTTTCAAATTCTTCCCCACTTAATGCGGAAGATTTTCTTAAAACAGCATCCTCAATGGCAATTTTACCCACATCATGGAGAGGTGCCGAACGGCAGGCCTTTTTAACGACAACCGGAGTCAATACATCTGAATACACAGGCAGTGTTACAAGATAATCTATAAAACACTTGTAATATATGGCGGTATTCTTTAAATGTCCGCCGGTTATACCGTCCCTTGATTCGACAAGTCCGGCAAAACTAATTGCCATAATATCATACATGTCCTCAATTTCGCTGACTTTTTCCTCTACAAGCTCCTCTAACTTATGCTCATATTTTGCAAGCTTAATCTGTGTCTCAATTCGCTTTCTGACAACCTTTGGAACAAAAGGTTTGGTAATATAGTCCACACTTCCCATATCAAACGCCCTGACCTCAAAATCAGGATTATCAAGTGGTGTTATAAAAATAACCGGTATATGGCTTGATTTATCATTTGTCTTAAGAAATTCCAGTATGTCAAATCCATCCTTTGCTGACATAGTGGAATCAATAAGAATCAGCTCCGGTATTATATCACGTATTATAAGCAGTGCATCTTCAAAACTGTCGGCTGTACATATTCTGTAGCTGTCAGAAAGGATATTCATAATTTCCTGAATACCATCCACATCTACATCAATAACCAGAATTGTATCCTTAACCATCTTATCATCTTCCTTACTAAATTGTACAAATACGCATTGTATCATCATCAGACTCAAGGTCTGACGCAAGTATCACAACAATATTATCTCCACGCTTTACAAGTCTGCTTTCTACTGCTTTAGAAACAGCATACTCAACAAACTTATCTGCACTATCAAGGTTCTCTGCTGCAACAGGAGTAATACCCCATACAAGGTTAAGCTGGTTGCGTCCTCTTTCGGAAATTGTAGCTGCAATTACAGGACATTCCGGATGAAAACGGGATAAAATATTAGCTGTAGCACCGCTTCTTGTAAGAACGACTATTGCTTTGGCATCAAGATATTTTGCCGCATTGTATGCCGAGGCACAGATGGCATTTTTAAGATTAGGTTCCATGTCTGCACTACTATCCACATACTTTTCATAATAATTAATGGTATTTTCTGCATTAACGGCAATATTAGCCATTGTTCTTACAGCTTCCACCGGATGCCTGCCTGCTGCAGATTCGCCTGAAAGCATAATTACCGTAGTTCCATCATAAATTGCATTGGCAACATCGGATACCTCTGCCCTTGTAGGTCTTGGATTCTCTGTCATGGACTCTAACATCTGTGTGGCGGGAAAAAAAATTTTTCTTACCCTCTCTGTTACATTTCTCAATCATCATCTTCTGGATTGCAGGAATCTTTTCAAAATTAATCTCAACACCCATGTCTCCTCTCGCAACCATAATTCCGTCACTGAGTTCAAGTATCTCGTCAAAATTGTTAATACCCTGTCCATTTTCGATTTTACTGATAACCTTAATATCCTGTCCGCCGTTATCCTTAAGGAATTTACGAAGTTTCTTAAGGTCATCTGCACATCTTACAAAAGAAGCGGCAATATATTCAACATTATGTTCTATGCCAAAAAGAAGATCCGATTTATCAACATCATTGAGATAAGGCATAGGTATCTCAACATTAGGAATATTAATGCTCTTATGGTTACTTAACTTTCCGCCGGTTATAACTTTACAGATAACCTTACTGCCTTTAATTGCCGTAACCTTAAGTTCTATCTTGCCGTCATCCACAAGTATTTTTGTGCCTACTTCAACATTCTTTGCCAGCTTGTCATAGGTAAGTCCTATTCTTTCCTTGGTTCCCGGAGTCTCTTTATCAGTATCAAAAGTGAATAGACTTCCTTTTTCAACAACAACGGAACCATTTTCAAAATCCTTAAGTCTGATTTCCGGTCCTTTGGTATCAAGAAGTATAGGAATATGCCTGTTAAGTTCCCCCGCGATTCTTCTTACCCTGTTAAGTCTCACTTCCTGTTCTTCATGTGTTCCGTGAGAAAAATTAAGTCTTGCACAGTCCATTCCTGCATTAATGATTTGCGTAATCCGTTCGTCACTGTCTACTGCAGGTCCGAGTGTACATATAATTTTGGTTTTTCGCATACATGCTCCTCCATACAAAATTAATAATAATATTTTACCACATATGCAGGTGTTTTTTAACTATTATTTTAGTTTTTTTGATTTTTTTAGCATTACTGAAGTTATTAGTGAAGTAAACGGAACGGTAAGCACTATTCCCATAGTTCCGGCTATTCCTTTCATAATCTCAATTCCGATGGAATACATATTAATAATCTGGTGTATCTGGTAGGAATAAGCATAAATTATCATTACAAGATTAATGCTTCCGCCCACATAGGCAAGTATAAGGGTATTTGCCATTGTTCCTATCATGTCCCTTCCGATTGTTATTCCTGACTTAAATAATTCTTTCTGCGTAATATCAGGCATTTTGGTATTGATTTCGTTAAGTGATGAGGATACAGACATTGCCACATCCATAACTGCACCCATTGACGATATCAATATTCCGGAAAACAGCATGCCTCCGATATCAAGTTTTGAATTCTGTCCCACATACATAAGTGTCTCTATTTCATTTACATTCATACCCGTTATATGTGACGTTTTACCGAATACAACAGCTATCAGGCCTGCAATAACAACACCCGCTATCGTTCCTGCCATTGCGGCAATGGATTTTAATTCAAAATCAGCAATCAGTATATGTGTAACAACGGTAACCATAATCACCGTAATTATTGCTGCCAGAAAAGGAGATACCCCGGCATACATCATGGGAACATATAAAAATATAACCACAATAAATGTAAATATAAGCGCTATAAGCGAATTAATTCCTCTTTTTCCGCCTACCATCCACATAACTGCCGCAAAAGCACATAATAAAAGTGCAACCGGAAGTTCCCTGTCATAATTATATACATTAGCGGTAAGCACGCCGTCATGTTCACTTATATTAGCGATAACCTTTGTTCCGATTTTGCAATCTGCACCATACAGATAACCATTAAGGCTGTATGCCTCCACATATTCCCCCTTATGTTCTCCTGAAGTGATAAGTAAAGTAACCTTCTGGCCACCATCCGAGCTGTCGGATCCGGCCTGAAGGTTATCTTTTTCTACCACTCTTGCCTTGACAAACTTTGTATTATCATCAGCAAGAAGCGGTACTTTTTTTATTGTTTTATTAAAAGCAAACACTAATATCACTATTCCGAGAACCGCAAGGTACTTCCCATATCGTGATACTATTTTTCCCAATTGCTTTCTTTCCTTCCCATATAGATTACGAGACCCGCAAGACCTGCTACAAGCAGTGTTCCTCCGATTGCAACAGCTACCATTGAACTGTCTCCAGCCTTAGGATTGCTGTCGTTGCCGTCATTGCTGCCATTGTTGCCATTACTGTCATTACTGTCATTGTTCTCTTTGTTGTTATCAGGAGTTGTGACAGTTTCGGTATCTTTAAGTTTCAATGCTTCTATGCCTGCAAGAACCTTGTCAGCTGCTTCATTAAGCATATCGGCATTTACAACAGGAAGTATTGCGTCCGTAATCACGTTACCGCCTTCAATCTGACGATAAATTGTTTTATCAAGAATTGTTGAAAGACCTTTCCTTAATCTGTTTGCCTTGCTTCCGCTTGCAAGAACGTCCTTGTCATCATCATTTTTTACGGAACCATAGCCTTTGATTGGATCATCTGCTGTATTGTAAAGTGCAGATAATGTATCAATATAATTATCTTTGTCGGTTGTATATGCTTTTCTGATATTCTTTAATGCATCAAGACTTAATTTTAAAGCATTAAGACTTTCATCTGTATATATTTCTCCATCTGATACAAGTTTTTCCGCATTATCAATAATTTCATCTATAGTAAGCGAAGCAGATGTTTTTCTGATTGTAAAATCATCGGCATACTTTGCACCTGTGTAATCGTAAGTCTTGATTGTCAGTTCACTGTCTGAAAAATCAATTGTTGAGAAAGAAGGAAGCATTGCATTAGTTCTTTCTGCAATATAGTATGGTGTATAATTGAGAAGATTATAGTATTTTGAACCTGAGCCGGAACCTGTTGTTATGTAAAGAGTTCCCTCAGGATCGGTTACGCTTCCTGATGAAATATCATAATCGATTACATTACCGTCAAGTACCTGATATGATCTTGAATAAGTGTGGTCATGGCCTGTAAGGCAGACATCTACATCAAATTCGTCCATAAGAGGTGCAAAAATAACTCTGTTGGTTGCAGCATCAGTATCTGCATGAGGCTGACCTGAACCATATATATCACTATGGAAAATCACAACTTTCCACTTAGCATTTTCATTTGAGGCAATAGCTTTTTTCATAAGCTCCCTGTGTTCTGCCTGATTTCTATTGTTACTGTTAAGTGATATAAAAAGCACATTGCCATATGAAAAATAATAATCCGACCCTGCATTGGTTGCTCCCAGGCTGTCACCGGTATTAGGATTATTGAAATGTGCACTATAATCCGAACCTGCTGTATCGTGGTTACCGATTGTAGATGCTATCGGAAGGCTTCTGAATACTTCCGGATAAAGATAACCCGCATATTCGCTTTCCCTTGTTTTTAAATCATTACTCTTTGATGCTCCGGACTTATCAATCTGGTCTCCTGCAGATAAAAGGAATGCCGCATCAGGACATACCTGTTTTGCCATACTCATTGTTTTGTTCCAGTTATATGTATCCCTTGCCACAGATGAGTCTGTTGCTGATTTATCATCACCTGAACCTGAAGCACCAATCTGTGGGTCTCCTGTAAGTATAACCGAATATTCCGATGAATTACCGGTCTTGTACGAATAAGTTGCTGACCATACAGTCGATTGTCCGTTATAATTATCTGTATAACAATATTCATATTCTGTATTGTCTTCAAAATAACCTTCTACAGATACCTTATTGGAGGTCTGATAATTCTTTCCCTGCCAGTTATCGGCGTCTACTGTGCTGCCTGTTCCTTCAAAAACCTTTGCCTGTGATCTTGCTCCGTTTTTCCATACCATGACTGCCGGTTTAGATGTATTTTCTGAATACCATGCGAAATTAAGATCTTTTTCTGTCTTACCCGGTGTAAGTGCCACTTTAGCTGAATCATCATAATTTCCGGCTGTTCTCCATACGCTGTCTCTCCATGTAAGAAACTCATTGCTTCCGTCTGTCTGACTTGCCGTACTTCCTGCCTGGTATTCTCCGTAACCATATGCTACAGTTCCAAATCCTGTAACTGTTCCAGCTGCTACAGCCATAAGGCATGCTGCCTTTTTCAACAATTTCTTCCTAATCATATTGTTTCCTTCCTTTTTGTAATTATTTCTTACAAGAAAAAATTATCAAAAAGAAAGTAAACTAACTATCTCACTAAAATATTATTTATGTAAAATTAAAGTATAATTTTTTTACCGCATTTAGGGCAAAAATCAAATCCTTTTTCCAGGTGTCTGCCGCAATACGGACAAAAATTCACATCCGTTCCTCCGACATTACTACCCATGTCATATTCTTCTTTTTTTCTTCCGTATTGTTCATTCAATGGATCCTTTTCCTCATTTTCATCAACAATATCAAAAATCGAATATCTGTCCTTTGCTGTTGCATTATGATACGAATACACCGCCATGGCAATTGCAATTACTATAAAAATAATTCCGAATGGCAGCATAAACCCGCCCCCGATTGCAACCGCAAACACGCACCAGAATACCCCAAACACTGCTGCTCCTATGGCACTTACCATATTAAGTTTAGAGGGACCTCGTCCCGGTTTAATACTTTTCATTATAAAACCCTCCTTATCTGTTAATTTTCTAAAATAAATCCAGCATATTATCAAGATAAATTGCTTCCCTGACTTTTAAGTGGTACTCGGGCTTAGTCATATAATACAGCAAAAATTCCAGAATAAGGGCACTTCCCAGTCCCCGTCCTTCTATTTTAAATTCCGAAAAGCCCATCGGCATATAGATTTTTTTAATGTCCTCTACACCTATAAATCCCGGATTTAACATCGCTTTTGAAAAAATATATCCATCTTCTGCATCAGGTGATGTGCAGTAATGCTCTGTACCTGTCTCCCCAAGGGATTTGCGGCTGACACTCTCATAGCATTTTTTTCTGTCGGAACATCCGAAATTACAACATTCATTGCAAAGAAACTCCGTTTTTTTCTTTTGTTCTTCTGATAATGTGCTTAATCTGTCAAATCTCTTATTAAATCTGAAATCAGGTACAACATATCTGAACTCTTCTCTGTCGGTTTCATTTTTAAACTCATCAAAATCTGTAATTACTTTAGTTGTGGATGACACATAATAGAACTTAGGATAGTTTTTTTGGATATATTCCATCAATAAATCGGAATATATGATAATACCGTTTTGGGAATCTTCAAACAAACTGCATAACCTGTTGCATTTTCTGTCTGACAGATGTTCCTCCCTAAGCAATGAATTGCTGAACGTGAGTCTTGCAGAGATTCCGTACTCCTTAAGAAGGGCATACACCTCATCCGCATTCTCTTCCCCAAAACCGACACGTCCCCCGCCCCAGACACAATCCGGGGGTGCCCCGTATATGGAGCCTATATCACACCATTCATAAAAATATTCCCTATGTTCATAAAAAAGAGGCAGGAACACCTTGTACAATTCATAAAATTCAAATAATCCCGGCAAGTGGTAATGTGCTTTATCATTAATTTCAGTCATTGCAAAACTTCCACACATAGATTAAAGTACTCTTTGTCTTCTTCGTATTCTTCGTCTTCGTCTTTTTTTATTTACACTGCGCAAATAATCAATAATCCAATAGGCAGATACCAATACTATTAACCAGGCTAAACAGGCTATCCACACCATAACAAGATCCGGTGAATCCTTTTCAAGAAATAATAAAGGAACTGCATTTCCTATTAAAAATACAGATGCTATATACCACAAAACAGATATTGCATTATTGTATTTTTTGATACTATCTACTTCTGGCTTCTTTAAAAAAGTATAATAGCCTGCCGGCTTGTCTGATTTACGTATTTTAATTCCCATTACAAGAAAGCCAATCGCTACACCTACGCAAATTAAAAAAGCTAAAATCATATATTAACCTCCACGATACTTAAATTCTCGACCTGTAGTGAACTACCCATTGTCTAAAGCCAATGGGCTTCCTGCTTCACTGACCTCGCAACCTGTCTTTTCTT
>ERZ780131.312-NODE-312-length-9219-cov-3.22698_pt1 | contig 9219 bp, 6 predicted proteins | sample MGYA00433081_ERZ780131 | MGnify/ENA primary metagenome ERZ780131 (study PRJEB29588, sample SAMEA2147193) | human gut metagenome | biome: human gut; feature: human-associated habitat; material: faeces | place: Denmark | collected 2008/2010 ... | reverse complement strand
CACTTGCTTGTTGAATTCGCGGTTGTTTGCGAATTTATGTGAATGTTAATAATTTAATTATTTAACTCTTATGCTCGCTCGCTACGGCTATCTCGGTTTTAATTGCCTTGCTTGCCATAGCTTGCTTGCGTTTTTTGGTGCTGCTGACCCTAAAGGTCAGCTCCGTTTACGATTTTCGGTAATGCGCCATAATAAGCGAGACGAGCCCCGAAAAACGCCCAGCGGTCAACGAAAGCGTGATCCGAAGAGACGCAACCGAGACCGCTGCGCGACCGGCAGTAGGAAGCGCCACCCCAGAAACAGAGCTGTCCTGTAGGCTTACTAGTGCTGTCGTAGCACCAATACTTGTCACCCCAACGACTACCAGAGCCGCCGCCACCTTGTGAAGACATGAGGTCGAAATGTTCTCCAATTACCATCTTTGCTATCCACGTTTCCGAACTTCCTAATCGTTGAATCGTGCGATATGTTCCCGTAGGATGGCTGATAAGCTCTGCATCGGTCGGTAGTCGATTACCTTCGTAAATAAACGCCTCTAGTCCAGTCTGTCCTTCATTGTTTACATTACCGAAATAGATACCTTGTCTCATTTCCCATTGCCAGTTGTACCAGTCCTCGACACCAAAGAGAGATACACGACAAGCATTCGGTGCATTAGTTAATGTGATAGGTATCTTACCACAACTATCTCCAAGTGATATTGTTGCACCCGTCTTCAACTTAGAAGCTTCACCCCAGTTGTCTGCCCATTCACCTTCACCGCCAACACCATTTCCGATATTAGCTTGTACGTTAGGATTGCCATACTCGGATAGGTTTGTCATCATTCCCCATTGTCCGTGTTCGTAGCAAGTGATACCATAATCCTTACCATTGTTTCTAGCGAGATTCCAGAAATCACGGATAGTTCTGCTTCCTGATGTATCAATGTTCTTACCGCTACGAGAATGAAGAGCATTACCAGCAACACTACCCATGTATGCACCAATCATCGGATGCTCGATATAATATCCACCAATAGGATATTGTGACTGCCATACAACATTGCATCCCATTGATGCATCATACTTAACGACAAAATAAAGGCGTGGAGCTACTACGAACACATCACCTTTCGTCTCGTCAACTGTCGTACCATCCGCAAAAATCGAACTATTGATTGTGGATAACTTAGCCATCTTCTCACCTCCTGTCTTCACAAGATAGCGACCGATAGACCTTTTGTACTCTTCCCATAAGGATAGGTTGCCTATTCTACCCCAATTCTGACTATCTTCATCTTGTTTGATAGGTGTTCCCCACGCTATCAATGCCAAGTCAAGTTGGTTAGTCTGAATAGACTTAGCCAAGTCGGACAGCTTGATACGTCTGAGCGAACCACCAACCTCTATCAATAAAGTATCATTCTTAACCATTGATGATACCGCTGCTACTGTTGCAAGATTTTTCATATTTTGCTATTTTATATTATTTTAAAATCAGTTACCTATCAGATAATCTCCATTCTCATCAACAAGAGGTTCAGAGCCATCAGAAAAGAAATCGAAGCTTGGCTTGTATTCAGAATCGCATCTTATCTCCAACTCATCATCAGCAGTTTCGCCGAGACCTGTATCAGAGATATTGAATATTGCCGTATCGCCTTCTTGCCATTGTCTTGTCGTTGTCGCACCTGCATTTTGTGCAATCGTGCTCCAATTCAATTTCAGAACGTTAGCAGGGCAGTCCACGATTCTACCTTCTGAATTGACAAGAGCAATCTGTTGTCTGTTATCAACTCCAGGAGATATATCAACATTCTGACCTGCCGACACGCTATATTTAGGATAAGTTCGTGAAACAGAGATTTGCTTGTTGCATACTTCCGCATCGCCTACATAAGCCTTGATAACGTAAGATTCAGAATTAATAAGTCTTAGGTCGAGCGTGATATAGTTATTACTAATTGCGACCACCTCATTCATTCCTACGCTTATCTGAACCATCGAAGAACCGCTCATCTTGTATAGCTTGATAGTGTAGCCAGATGTGATACTTTTTGCTCCCTTGTAGATATGGAGAGGAATCTTTCTCAAATAAGCCTTCTCGTCAATACAAGCGTTCCTAACATCATCGGATGCAGCTATCATGCCATGAGCTACCTTGTAGTCATACAGAAGCAATCTGTCTGTCATTGGGTTGTAGATGATAGTCTCATCATCATCAAGAGCCATCGAATAAGCATCATCACTCTTGGATACTGTGTTCAGTACCACCTCATCGGTAAGGACAGGAACATTGACGTTGGTTCGATAGTCTACGATTTCAGCCTTGAATCTCAATGCAAATCTTTCTGCTACTGCCACGTTACGAAAGATGGTAAGGTCTCCACGTGTAGCACCATCCTGATTTATTGAATAGTCTGATGCCGCCCACACCTTGCTTATATCCTTGCCATTAACGAGCCACGCCATGTTTGCAAGTACCGCATTGGCTTGCTGATACTTCCATGTACCATCGCTTGCATAAGCTGTGATGTCTGGGTGTAATACGCAAGGTGTGTTGGCTCGGTTAGGCTCGTAGCTGCTGTTAGCCACGTTATACACCTGCGTGGTAGGAGAACCACCCGATACGCACACGATTGATTGTGCTGTATTGAGCGGTGCAAATGCCCTTCTTATTCTTACTGCGCTGTTTGTTGCCATAGTTCATTCCTCCTATTTTACCAAGTTGCCGTAAACAGAACATAAGCATCATGCTCTGTACCGCCATAATCACTCTCAGATTTTGCGATTGTAATAACGTTAGAGTTTACTTCCTTGATAAGCTCGTTGTTGTCCTTGTAGGCTTTAGCGTTCCACGAAACATTTGCTGGCGTTACAATAGCATTTGTTCTTGTGTTCTTGATACGTCCTGTTATCGTTGCAGCTTTATCGCCTATAAGGTTTGATACTTCCCCGACAATTACGTATTCGTCCGCATTATCGGTCATCACCTTGCCAGCACGGAAACAAGCATTCTGAGCATCTTTTTGGTAGAACTCGCAAGTAATGAGGGTAGAGCCGTTCACCATATCACGAGTAACCGTGAGGGTTTTATAACTTCCGAGTACTTCACCTGCCGAGTTCTTCCACTTGACAAAGAAGTCGGTAAGTTCTGTAGTTGATAGCCACAATCTTGCAGAAAGTGTAGCCGTGTTCTCATTCGGCGCATCTGTCAGTATCGAGCGGTTAGCCGTTATCCATCCCATATATGAGTTGTTACCCATTGGCTGTATGAGGATAGTGACGAATCCGCTAACGTCTTGTGTGCTGCTATCACCAATCTTTGCAGTTCCGTTATATGTAAGAGTGTCTGAGCTTGTAGAGCTGCTTGATGCAAGGTTCTTGAATATCTTCAATCTTCCGTTTGCATCCATACCGAACTTGCCATCTCCTGTAAGCTGAAACGTACCGCTCGTACTTCCGCTAAACACAAGCATAGTATCACCATACTTCCAATGATGGTTGCTGAGAGATACGATATTACCTTTCGCACTCTTGACATTAGGAGTAAGGATAGGTCTAGCCGCATCGTCTGTCTCCCAGTTAGGGAATGGTGTAGCGTTGTCATTGTTGGCATCCACGCCTTGAAATAGAGGCTGCGTACTCTCGATTGAAATTGACAAAGAATCGTTGTTACGAACTCTTCGTACAGGTATACAACCTTGTGCTGAGTAATTAGTTTCTGCCATCTTTATTCCTCCGTATTTTTAAATTGTTCCAACTCTTGCTCGGTCATAGCTTTTCCACCGATATTCTTAACACGCTCATCAAAGGTATCACCTTGAATATTGCTGCTCATCAACACTTCCTTCTCGTTGAGTATCATCTTTCCGTGAGCAGTTATGTGGGTGTGCAGGTTGAATCCGATACCCAACGCTTGCACCTTGTCTAATATTACATACATCATACGCTTATTGTTCCTTTTGCTAGTTCAACTTTATTACCCCAAAAAGCAGTGATGGTGAAGATACAGCTATTGGAATCACCGATGTCATCTTCATCGTCCGTCCACGCTATATCTATCGTTCCATCAAAGTTCTTGACCTTATCTTTATTCTGCCAAGCCGCATCATTAACAGCATCACCACTATCTCGCACGATGTTCCACGATGTTACTTGGTCTGTAATATTCTCAAAACCACGTATCACGGAACATTCTACATGGTTTGTCTCGCCCTTGTCTATCCATTCTCCTGTGCTCTGAGTGATATTGAGTGTAGCATCAAGGATGGCATTCTGTGCCTTCCAGAAATCATTACCCCTTGCAGGTTCACTCGTTACCTTTGTTCCTTCGGGTGCAACACATAGCCAAGTTGTTCCGTTGTGCGTCACTTGGTCGTAGTACGTGTAGGTATCACCCTGCTTCCAATCGCCACGATAGTTGATGGTCTTAATAGGTAAACCTTCAATGGTTACTATCTCGAAGTACTGAGAATAGAACCGCACCTTCTTCGGGCTTATCTCATAAACAAGGTTATCGTTGCCGAGAGTATAGCTGTGGACGTTAGTGTAACCAACTTCGCGAGGAGCGTTATCACCATAGGTTTCTTTAACCACGAAGCTCATTCGGTTTGTGTTCGTGCGGTTACCCATGAGAACGATTGTGTCTCCAGCAGCAGGGTTATCACTACCTTCTGCCTTATCACTTGCAGAGATAACTATCCATGAGAATTTCTTGCCATCATAGAGGATATTGTTGTTAGAATCCCTTATCTCCTCATTATCCGTAGATACATCAGTAATCTTACGCCAATAGAACTTATTCGATACATTCTCATATACACCAGCCTTGATGTTGAACGTCTCACATCGAACTTGGTCATCAACCTCAAACATATTCGTGGTAGAGGTTGTACCATCGTCTGCTAACAGGTAGCACTTCCAACCAGTCAGTTCATTTGTGTCGTTATAAATCTCTTTTACCTCGAATATCTTACCAGCCGAAGGTGAAAAAACGAGATTACCTCCTACATAGGTCAGCTCACGGATAGTGAGGTTGTTGAAGTATGCCTTGCCCCATACCGATAAGTCAGTAACATTCAGTCCGTATTTTCCATCCTTACGTCTGTAGAAGCCAAAACCCGACTGAGTTGCATCATCATAATCAGCAGAGTTGAGCAAGTTGATGGTTACGTTTCCATTTGCATCAATTCTATATGCGTTGTTATTGCCTATGAGGATGCCTTGCAAGAACTTCTGCACCTTTTCCCAAGTGATAGTTCCGTGTGCGGTGTTATCAAGCAGCCTAGATATAAACTCCATCCTAGAACGTCTAGCAGAATAAACGTTACTATCGGATGCAGGAGTGGTATCGTTCATGCCAATTACATAGACACCTCCACCATTACCGCTTCCTGTGCCGCCTATCTGCATTCCATTCACCTTGACGGAATCAACCTTGTCTTCCAACTTACCCAACCGGCTAGTAGCTGCCTTCTCGCCAACCGTGTACTGAGGGTGGTCGTAAGGGATATCCAAAGGTATCTCCATTCCGATGATTCGAGAGTTTCGGTAGTGCTTGCCATCCGCGTCCACCTGCGCAAACATATCATTAATCAGCTTTACCTGTTCACCGAGAGGATGATAATCGTATATTCCATCATTGTAGAACTTGTCTCCATCCATCGTGCAGGTGAAGTTTGAATTGCTGATCATGGTCTTCTGATAGTACTGCTTCGCTCTGTCGAACAGAGATAATTGAGCAGTAGGGATGAGGTCCGTATCTGTAATCTTGGTTGCGTCCCAATTGAACAGGAAGTACTTATCACCTACCTTCGGGCACATAACGCCATCGGGAAGAGTTCTTCCGTAAGTGTCATTAGCAACAATCTCAAAGTAGTTAACATTGTCAATGACTTTGAAACTAACATCGAACTCCATACCCATGAGAGCACCGCTAGTGAACTTGATGCCTAAAGTTAGGTTACTCTTTATCCAACTCTCATTGAAGCTATTAGTGAAAGAGTCTGTAGAAGTGACCTGCCAAAACGTCTGTGTAGTCTTCGTCCCGTCTTCGTTATCAACGGTGCTATCATACGTCTTGATACTGCTGACAACACTCTCAACCTTTGGATATTCCTCCTCAAACATCATGACACCTTCGATAGCCTGCTTGTCGTTCTTTACGACATTTACGTTCTCCAGGTAGCCATCCTTGGCGTAGAAACCATCACTATCCACTTCCTTGTTAGGGAGCATGAGGTAATCGGTAGCAACACCATCGGTGGTGACGTCCGCATCGGCACCAGTGAAATATCCCTTCGGAATATTTCTGTCTGAGCCGAATGCGTACAGTCTCGTGATATAAGTTGACTTAGATTCCGAATAGGACATAGACAGGACATTAATATTCTGTTCGAATGTTGTCTGCCCTTCCATTTCGCAATATCCAAGGTATATAATGGAGCCATCTATCCACCACTCGCAGTTGAGTGCATCTTCAGAACAGATGGCGTTGAGAGCATCGAGAATGCTGATAGAGCCGTACTCGATCAAGAATCTCTTCTGAACATCGAAAGCCTTGTTGTTGTACGTAGTGTAGTCAACGGAGAAATCCTTGCCATTGTACGTAAGACCTAGCGCCTTTAGGTTGCCTAGTATAACGTTCATGTGTACGCCTACCGTTGTAGTGAGCTTGAAGGAGGTCTCGTTGGCTCCGTGCTGAGGGCGATACTTGCAAAGCTTATTCTTCCAAGACATATAGTAGGCATCCATCTGCATTTCGTAGTCATAGCCATCACTATCATTGTTCTTAGGGAAGTATGATGATGTAAGCTCAAAGTAGCCGAAGTCGGGAATATCCACGGAGTCCCCAATCTCGAAATAGACAGGAGTAGCCGTAGTGAACTTCAAGATGATGTAGTGGTGGTCCATAAGCTGATATGACAGCTTAGAACCCTCACCGAAGTCCTCTAATGTGAAGAATACCTTGTTATTTCTCTTAATCTGAATCATGAGCTTGCGTATTTACTTGTTTCACCTCTGTCACTGGGGTCTGGCTCGTTGAGCTTTAGGCTGAACTTTGCCATTTCCCGAATGCACTGACTAAACTGAGTGCAGGAGAGATAGATGCACCGATACCACACATTAGGCTGGAATCGGGTGCGGATAACCAACTCTCCCCTGGCAAGAACCTCCTCGCAGAACCTAGCATAGTTAGCCAAGAACGTATCTGAGTCATTGGCAGTCATATTGAACGGCAGCGTTATCTCCCTCTCATCCAATCTAGGATTGTGCTTGATAACCGACTTGCCGTCCTTTGAGCGATACTTGTTGCTGATGAACTCCTTGTTTGGTGCAGGGGTCATGAGCGCACTGAGGGCAGTTTCGTCTAAGAATATGCCCCACGTAAGATAGGCATCCTTACCATTGATATAAAGTTGACCTTTAAGCATAACTATTTAATCTTTAAATAACCTCATAGGCTTCGCTGTGAGCCACTTTTGCTATTGTTGAGTGTAGTTGTAAGGGCTGACAAGCGAAAAGCCTATATAGGTCAAATATCCTTTAATCTTCTGTTCATGTCATCCAGCTTGGCTCCGAAGTCATTATAGGTAAGCTTTGAATACTTCACGATGTCTTCGAGGTAGCTGTTTGTCATAATCATCATGTTTCTAATCTCCAATACTGCGCCATTGGTTGAGATTCCGAGTGTAACGATGCTCTCCATCTGTGAAATGGTGGTAGTCATGTTCTGAGCGATGGACTCTCCTGCTATCTGCATGGCGGTGAAGCGACCATTCAGCTCGTCTGCGGTATCTTGCCCCATAGATGCCCATCCTCCGCTTGTTGCGGTCTGTGATGAGGATGAGGAACCAGTGTAGCCTGTCACCTTCGCCCACTCATCACGTCTCTTCAAGCCTTCCTGGACTATATCATCGTAACGCTTGTTGAATGCTTCTATGTCTGTTTCTGTAAGCTTTCCATCGTTGTCCTTGATAGCCTTCGCCCAATCATCATAGAGCTTCTTCAAGTCGCCGTTGATGAGGTCTTCCATAGAATATGAGAGAAGAGCCTTTTGCATCATTTCAGCGAAATCGTCTGCAAAGTCCTGCGCAGACTTGCTCATATCCATAAGGTCTGACACGAAGCTATCCTTCATGCTGTCAAAGGAAATCTGCGTAAGGCTTTCCTTCAGCTTGTCTGATAACTCATCCAGCTTGCCCGCTTGGTCTATGTAGTCATTCAACTTCTCCGTCAGACGCCCACCATAGTTACCCTTTCCTGTGTTCTCGATATGCTCCCAAATGGCAACGTTGCCACGGAGGAGCTTCATTTCCTCTGGGCTGAGGGAGAAGAGGTCTCCATTGAAGTCTGATTTGACATTCTTCTTGATCCAATCCATCTCATCACTACTGAAACCGCTCCAATATCGATTCCATGAGCCATGAGAAGCATGATAGCTTGCCTGCGCCTTTGCGATGTCGAGGTAGTTCTGATTGGTCTCCTGCTGATTCTTATAGGCTTGCTCGTAGTATGAGGTTGCCTTGGAACCATAGGAGTTTTCCATTGCGTCAGTCAAATCCTCGATGGATTGCTGCAAGAGGGTATTTCTGTCCGTCAGTCTTTCGATGGTATCATTGACCTTCTTTGCATTTCCATCTCCACCGAACAGACTATTAAACCCACCGAATGAAAGCGTGTTGAGGATATGTGAAACGTTGTTTCCGATACTCTTCAATGGCTTCATAACGATGTCACCCGATAAAGCATCATCAAGGATGCCCGTTACTGCGCCAAAGACCGTGTCCATGAGGTTGCTGATGAGTGTTCCGAAGCCATCTTTCAGAATATCGAGGATGCCGAGTATTGCTGAGATTATTTCACCTGCCATACCGCTATCCCCTAAAGCTTTTGTCAGAGATTTGGCTGCGTCACTATCTTTACCGAGCAACCCTTGGATGCCCTTTGCAAGCGTGTTGGCAACGTCCTTCTGCATAGAGCCACCGAAAAGCTTGTCAAGCCCTAGGATAGAGTTTCCTATGCCTTTGAGTGACCCCGATGTAAGACCCTGCAAGCCATTTTCAAGTTGCTGGAACTGAGAAACTGCCTTCTGTGCAGATGTCTGTAAGTCTGATGATGCCTTCTGAACTGATGAACCGAACTCCAAAACGTTATTAGATGCGGTTGCAAGTACGCCCTGCGCTCTAGAGAGGTTGGCTTCAGCCTTGCTGATACTTGTCTTGTCACCGCTCTT
>ERZ780131.311-NODE-311-length-9222-cov-2.88867_pt1 | contig 9222 bp, 15 predicted proteins | sample MGYA00433081_ERZ780131 | MGnify/ENA primary metagenome ERZ780131 (study PRJEB29588, sample SAMEA2147193) | human gut metagenome | biome: human gut; feature: human-associated habitat; material: faeces | place: Denmark | collected 2008/2010 ... | reverse complement strand
TACGCAGAAACAACAGTCATAAGCACCTTGCCTACCGTCTCCCAATTCTCAACGAGGGTGGAAACGACTCCCAATCCGGTATTGATGACACCCTCCTGGGATTTTCCGAGGTCATTGAACATCTGCTCGATGGCATCCTCGATGTTGCTTATCTGACCGGTAATAGTCTTGGACTGAGCCTCCATCAATCCACCGAACTTGCTACCCTCGGAGGTCATACTCTGCATTGCCTGGATGAAGATATCGCTGGTAACCTTGCCTGCCTTGATTTGCTTCTGTACCTCCTTGATGGCATTGGTAACGTCAAGACCCATAACCTTGGCTATCTCGTCTGCGATAGGAATACCTCGGTTGAGGAACTGGTACAAATCCATCGTGTCCATCTTGCCCTTGGCGATGGTGGTGCCGTAAAGCATTACGAGGTCTTTAAGGTTTAGACCCATACCTGCTGCAACGTCTCCCAATCCGATAAGCGTCTTGTTGACATCCTCGGCCGCTACGTTGAACGCAAGGAGCTGCTTGGCTCCCTCTGTAACGTCTTCAACCCCGAAAGGTGTGACGGCTGCCGTGCGGATTAACTGCTTCATGAGAGCATCAGCTTTCTCCTCAGACTGCAACATCGTCTTAAATGCCATTTCTGTCTGCTGGAACTGACCGCGGACATGCATCATCTGATTGACGAACTTGCCAATGCTCCAACCGCCAATGGCAATGTTCATACTGTTCTGTATATTCGAGATCACATCGTCAATAGACTTTCCGTCCTTCTCAACCCTCTCAGCAGTCTGATGAACTGCGTTCTGAATGTCTCGAAAACCGGAAACGACCTTGGCTGTCTCGACTATTGTATCGAATTTAATGCTTGGCATAATGTTCTATTTTTCCTTGAATTTATACTCTGTTATAAAGAATCGCCGGGGAAACACCAAATATGAGTGTCCGATATGGGAACTTTACGTGCGTACGCAGGAAGACTTCGGTTAAATCTCGGTCTCGGACTCTATCACCGCCTTCATGACCGCCTCCTTGTTGTTGCCATCGATGACCTCTTCCCCTGCTGCCGGTATATGGGCTTTCTTCCTCTCCTCGTCAGACAGATAGATTGAAGTAATCTTGTCTTTGAGCATGAGTGTCAGGTTGTTATACGATATTCCCCATACCACGTAATCGAAAGTCCATCCGTATCTTTCACAAGCAGCATCTATGAGAGTTCCCCATATTGTCTTACCCCCGAAGATAAAGCTATTCTCCGACTTCTTTGCTGCGTTGACCTTTGCCATACGCTTCGCTTCTTCTTCCATTCCTGTCTCTTTGGCTATTGTCTGGTATGAGTTAGCCTTAAGGATGATGATGAGAAGAGTAGCTATATCCTCGTTGGAGCATTCTTTGAAGATTAACTTCGTCTGCCTGCTTACGCATTTGGAGTCTAGTATTTCGTTCTTTGTATTGAGTGAGTGATATGCAATCAATCTGCAGCATGTCTCCCTTTTGGTGTTTGCAACTCGCAATGCTTCCAAGAATGGATCAGCTTGAAGTAACTCTCTGTCTAGCTCCAAGCTATCTACCAACTGCGACGTTAGGTACATCATGCCCAGTGTAGTAGGGTAGATGTTAACGTGAGCGTGCTCAGTATCAAAGCCTATCGGCATATCTGTGAGCGTATTCGATATAATGATTCCTAACTCTTCCATATCACTCGAATTTAAATTGTTGGCACCCAAGGCAGGACTCGAACCTGCGTCTTTCAACCAGCTTTTGAAGACCCTGGATTTTTTTTGCATGCGACGGACTATTTGGTCTCGCTCTCCCAACTGAGCTACTTGGGTAGGTTGCCGGCTGATAACCCTCAGCCGGTGGAAGGGATATTAGAATATGCCTATTTATCACCTGTGTAGTTTTCCGTGATTTCTGCAGGAGGTGTATCACCGTCCTGCGGCTTCTTGAAAGTCAAGGAATACTTTCCGCCTGCCCCCTCTGTGGCAGTAATGACACGCCAGCGGTAAGCACAATAGACTTCCTCATTCTTTGCGTTTGTAGTCTTAGCCACCACGTCACCCTCTGGTATGAGAGCTGCGTGGGTATAAGTGATGGAAGCACCTTCTTCTGTTGTATAGCCCTCCTCGGCACCGATGGTGGTATTACCCATGTAAACGCCAGGAAGCTCGGCGTCTTCCGGCTGGATAGCCAAACGGTAGTTACCCTCAATGATACCATCAATAGTCTTGAAAGGCTGCGACTGGTTCTTCTTGATGAAGAGCTGATATATAGCCTCGTAGGTGGACTTCTTTGTCTTGCGGTCAACAATTCCGCCACCTTCCTCAACCTGGGTCATAGTATCGCCTTTCGTTGGAGTAACAGTAGTAGTGCCATCCTTTGGAGTTGGGAGCTTAGTCCACTCATTCCTTTCGCTACCTACCTGTTGAACGTAGATAGTGCATTTGCCCCATGATGTTACTGACATAATTTAATCGTTTATGAGTTTATATTCAACTTGATTATTTATTACATGTTCTCCCGTGCTTGTTGCATATACCCTCTGCTCAATAGCGTGGGCTGCATACTCGCTCGTTCTGAACGTTTCCAAGAGATTCCAAGCCAGTTTGCAGATTTCGTCAACTCTGATAGTGTTCTCCTCGAACTGCCCATCTACATCCTGGTCTTGTGTATATATATTTACATTTATAATCGCCGTTTGAAGCTGCGTTCCCTCATTAGCCAAGATGGAGATAACGACATCTTCCTTATGAGAATTATGCGGTCTCATCGTCTTTGACAGCTTGCCATTGACGTTGTTCATGAAACCGCTTTGATTGATGTACCGGTAAACATCTGTCTTAATTGCTCCGTCTGATTTCATATCTTCCACTTGTTTATTTCATTAACTGCTGAGTCTATTGCTGTCTTCACACGCTGCTCTACAATGGATGTGGCCCATATCTTCGTTGATGCGAGGACATCCTTGCTTTCCAAGGCTTCCACATCTCCTGCGTATTCCATTCCGGCAACGACAACCAAAGCATAAACCCTGGAATATTCCTTAGCAAGGTCATTGATCATCTTCTTGCCCTTTGCAGAGCCGTCTGTGCCACTGAGAACCTGCGAAAAGGCTGATTCCATATATTTACTTCCCTGCTCATACACGGCGAAGCCTATGGAGCTTCTTAGGTTGCCCGTATGGTCTATCCAGCTTTCCTTGGCAGACCTGTTACGGATTCTAACCACAGATTCGTCTCCTAGCTTGCTCAACGCCTTAAGCACATTCTCCTGTATCTTCCTTGCGGCTCTTTGTAGGAAGGCATCGAGAGCGGAAGCGCTGGTTGTCATTCTTATGCCCATATCTTACACTGGAGTTGGTAACGATGAAATCCCTTAACCTTGATAATTACCTCCTCAGCCCCTAAAATTTCCAGCTTGATAAAATCCCCATAAGAGAACTTTTCAATTCCTACTGGCAAGTTATGCACTTCGTAGGAGTAGTAATCAATAGAACCGTCAGATGTAACTAACTTGTTAGCCTCGCCAGCAGGAACTACATCACAAGTGCAGCAGAACTTCCACTCGGTCTTGCCCTGGTGATAATTTCCATCATCATCTGTATAGCCAGCTACCTTCTGCTGCCGGTATAGCTTTGAGGCATGAAAACTCAATAGACTCATCAGCAATTAATGTAAACTGTCGGCTTCGGAGTAAGTGAAACCTCCTCCTCGCCGATAGAGTTATATAAACGATTGACTTGAACTAATATAGCCTTTCGCTGGTCTTCCGAGAGGGAACCTATTGATTTGTCCGCTTCGGAGAAGCTAACGGCTTGTATGAGAGAAAGCAGACAGTCGGCAAGCGTTCCTTTGTATGCGTCACTTCTGGCAACGTCACCAGTGAACTCTGATTCGATATCGAGGTCACGCTTTATGCAAGCGTTTTCCACGAAACCATAGGGGATAGGGATGTGTACCTCATCCACCAAAGCTTGTCCGACCGTCTTCATTATTTCTCATCAGCTTCAGCTGCGCTATCCTTGAACTCCTTCTTCTTTGTAGGAGGCAGCTCATTGTAGGCATCGATAATCTCCTTATCACTGGCATCACTAGAAAGGGTGGCACCAAGAGCATTAAGGGTTGTGATAGCCTCCGGCTTCTTGTAGGTCACGCCAGAGATTGTTACCTTAACATCATCTGTATCTGCTGTCTCCTTTTCGGTATCAACCGAAACGTCTGGGTCAGCCAGCTTAGTATTAATCTGATAGATTGTGTCAACGTCCTCGATGACAGGCAAGCAGTATGCCTGTACCGCAGTAGTCTCTCGCAACGGATCAGTTGTTGAATACTGAGAGATAAGCTTGTAATCAATCTGCTGATAGGTTACACCTGCCACTCTGTTGGTTGCCTCTGCTACCTGCCCATAAACAAGGGCACCAATCATCTGTGAGCAGACACCGATAATCATATCGTTGTTCCAAGGCTTAACACTCTTCTTCACGCCATCATGCTCCAAGCGGACGGTACGGTTGATGATGCGGAAAGATACACCGGTCTCGTCCAAGAATGCCTCCTGGAATACGCTGGCAGTAGGAACCGGCAGCTTTGTGTTGGAGTCATAAGTCTGACCCTTATAGTTGGCAACAAGCTCGCGAGCGTCTTGTGCCTTCTTCAGTTCGTCAAACTTAGCCTTACCAATCCAGAAGATCAAGATGGTGTTGCCATCATTCGATGCTCGCTCGATACATTTCTTCAAGTCTGCAACTGTAACACCATTATCAACGTTGTTGATGCCGAGCTGATTTTCTGGCAAGTACTGATACTTGATACGGAGCAACTCCTTTGGATTATCGTCGTCACGAACAGCTACGTAGCCGTTAGAAAGACCATACAGAAGGGCGTACTCATTACGCTCATCAACACCGACATTACAAGCTACCGGGTCCTGCGCCAACTTACGGCGAATCTCTGCTGTCTGACCTCCCTGTGCTTCCATGAGTCTGAGAGCGAGGATATCTGACTCCTTCAAGAATTTCTTCATACCGACCTTTGGCAGTTTGCCGTTGGCGGTTGAAATCTTGTCACGAGACTTCAAAGGAACCGGAGAATCCACTGCCACGTAGTCAGCAGCTACGTAAGAGGTATCAACTGTGTCGGCTTCCCATTTGTTGTCGGTAGAATAAACGCGGCGGAGAATAGATGTATCTTTGTGGAGATACGTCATCTCGTTCTTGCGCTTACCGTTAATCTTCTCAATCAATGTCTTCAGGATTGGGAAGAAACTCAAGATATACTTAAGAAATAAAGAACTCTGTTGCATAAATCACCTCCTTAACCGATTGCATCGTGTCCCCACTGAAGCGTAGGAACAGCTGTTTTAAAAGCTGCCTTGATTGTATCGACAGGATAAGGGACAGCCTTATCGTTAGCCTCACCTGCCGTCATAACACCTACATGAGGGGTATCTGCCGGAGCTGTTGTCATACAGATGCCAACATACTCGTAGCTCTCTGGCAAAGAACCATAAGCCTTACCTGTTACAGGCATTGGCTTATACTCGCCAGACGTAGTGTTACGAATGATAATGTGTCCGCACTGGATGAACTCTCCAGAGAAACCTGTCATGTCAAGAACGACACCACCCATGATGCCATTCACGTAATTTCTGATGATTACAGACTCCTTGCCTGAATCAAACGTTTCTGTCTTGCTTACGCCATACATAACTTTTAAAATTTAAAGATTACATTGTTTCGGCAAGCTCATCAATCTCATTGTCCTTGATAACCTCAACCTCATCCTTCTTAGGCTTTCTCTGAGCCGCAGGAGCACCAAGTTTTCCGAGACCTTCGTTAGCACGCTCTTGATCGATAGCTGCCAAGTCCTCCACAACACTGTCGTAGAAATCATCGAACTCAGATTCGTTCTTGAACTTCATCTTGTCGAAATTCTTCAAGACAGTCTTTCCGAACGTACCTTTGTCCTTAAGGAGTGCCTTCAGCTTAGAACGGCGGCCATCATTCTCACGCTCTGACTTCAAACCGAAGATTTCGGTCTGCAAGGCTTTGTTCTGAGTAATGAGTGCCTGCGCCCATGCTGGGACCTGCTCTTCTTTCTCTCTCTTCTGTTTGCGGATTGGTTTCTTGTTGCCGGCAGGGTCATCATCATCGTCATCGACCTCGTCGTCATCCAAGTCTTGACTATCCTTAAAACTCTGGATAGTACGCTGCGCAGTCTTTTGCGCAATCTTAAGATAAGGAAGAACCGCATTGACCTGCTTTTCAATCTCTGCGTTTACATCCTCGTCTGAGGCTTCTTCATCGAGTTCTAAGTTATTGGCAACATCGGCAGCAATACCCTCTAACTCCTCTCTACTGAACCCCAACGCCTTTGATTTGGGTTTCAGAATAACTAAAACTTGCTTCGTTCTTTTTTTCATTCTAACTAAATATTTAATTGAACAATAAAATTCAAAAATATCCCAGTACGAAGCGATAGCAATAAGTAATGCTGCAAAATTATAAAAAAAGTATTTAATCACCAAATATATTTCAAGGAAATATACTTAATGATTAAATACTTTATGGTTACATATAAATATTAATCTGGATAATTGAGCTTATCCGGTCCAGCTGTGGATAGATATACGGAGAATATATCACATAGCTCTTTTGCTCCTTTTAAGTCGTTGAGCCTATAATTTCCGCATTCCACTTCCGATGCACCTGGAATCGTCTTTGATAGCGAACACGCTTTAAAAGCTTCTACTATCATTTCCTTTATGAGCTTTGAAGTCCACATACCTTTAAGGATAAGATAGAAACCTGTAAGACAACCCATCGGTCCAAAATACAGAACGGAATTGCTAAGAGGGCTATCATTGCGTAGGTAGTCCGCCATCAAATGCTCTATTGTGTGCGCGACAGCAGGTGACATCATATCTTTGTTTGGCTTGCACACGCGAATATCGAATGTGGTAGCAGTCTCCATGCCCCATTTATCTACTCTCGAAACATAAAGACCTGGCTCCAGTTTCGTATGATCAACTTTAAAACTTGGTATCATTCTCTAATAATTTACAAACAACACTAAATGCCTTTTCTGCAAGACTATCCCAAAAACCTGCATACTGTTCGGTCTGGTTCGGCTCCAGAGGATTATCGCTAATAACTCGAATGGACGTAAAACCAATACCCTTCTTGTAGCATACCTACGCGAGGGCAGCAGACTCCATGTCAATAGCACATACGTTATAAGAATTAGGAAGAAACTCCTTAATTGCCAATACCTGCTCTCTCGTAGTGACAAACTTATCTCCCGTAGCTATGGTTCCTAATCGGAATCTTTCATCCATATCAATCCACGAGAAATCAGAAGGAAAGACTGCCGGCATACCTTGAACTTGTCCATTTGCATTCTGCTCGCCGCAATATACATCGTGGTAGCAGTATGAATTGCCAATCACGACATTACCAGGTTTCAATCCCGCAACGGCAGCACCGGCACATCCTACCGAGATAACTCTTGTAACTTTGCTGGACGTATTCGACGAAAGAAATTCTGTCAAGCAAGATGCCGCATTAACCTTGCCAATACCAGACTTGATTAAAGCTATGTTTTGAACATTTTTGTAGTCAAGCCAATTCTTTGCAATCCATTCGCTGATAAGGTCGTATTCCTTATCCATAGCGGTAACTATGACAATCATTGTGCACCTCCTTTCGTTAGCTTAAGCTTCTTGCAACGGTTGTAAATAGCGTTCTCATCCACTCCAATCTTGGTAGCAATGGCTTTTACCGGGTACTTGCCATACATTCTGCGAATGATGAAATCCTCGTCAGCAGTAAACACGTGGCTCTTGCTGATACCCATTTCCTTCATCTTTCGATGGATGGCCCAATAATTACGATTGAGCTGCTTTGCAATCTCCGTTGTCGTCATCACCAAAGCGTTAACCTTTATGAACTCAATCTCTTCTGCACTAAAATGTTTTCCTCTACTCATTATTTAATATTTGGGTTCGTTAAGCCGCCCAAGGCTTTCTTTCTCTTTCTGTTATATCTTCTGTTTGCAGCAATCCTTTCAGCGTTCTCTTTACGATAGACTTCCATTCTTGCCAATAAATGTTCCTTATGCTCCTGGTAGTACCTTCTATGGTATTCCCGGATATCTTCCTCACTTCTCGCCATGAACCTTGTGTTTTATAAGTTCGTACAGTGATGGGCTGAGTGTGCTCCATTGGTCATTCTCGTCTTTCACGAGATAGAATCCATCAGGGACATAGAACTCTCGATTTTTCAACCTAACTATCAACGTCTGCTTCGTGCGGTCTCCGCTGATAGTCTTTACTAACTCTGAAACGTCCGGGCATTCCCATAATTCTTGGATGCTCTCGGAAGATACTTTAATTGCAATCATATCACTTGAATTTAATGATAAAAAACTCTGTATCAAGCCATTTATCGTGGCATAAGCCTTTCTTAGGCTTTCCGATGGTGATACTTTCAATCTCCTTTTCTACCTTTGGGCTATCGTCATAGTAGCCGTTCTTGAAGAGAACGTGAGTGAATGGTACGAACTTCATTGTACCATTATTCAGTTTCTCCTTGATAGTATTGATGTCTATAAGCATCTCAAATGTCTTACCGATATGAAGCTTATCGTACTTATCGAAATCTTTGAATTTCTCATCCTTGATAAGGAGAAGGCGACTCATCCAAAAGTCTTTAATTACCCGATACTCTTCATTCTTTTCGCCCGACACTATCATATCGAACCATTCCTTGCTGACGGCGAGGGTAAGAACCTTCTTCTTTGCTTCTGATAAATACTTATCCATTACTTTAATTAATCTTTCCATAAGCTAACTCATTTTTCCCTCTGTTGCTACTACAAAGAAATCGTCACTAATGTCTTTTCTTTTATTCAACTCTTTGCAAAGTACAGATGTATCAGCAAGGTTGATATGCTGGTTTACATACTCCTCCTTATCTGTGAAGGTAAGGAGTGTTTCATCTAGGTTATTTACTTCCTCTATATTCTCCACACTTTCCGAAAGAGATTTGATTTCTCCATGTATAAAATCATACACATTTTTGTCGATAACTTTCTGTCTTGTCAGAGTTTCGACTGCTGTTTGAATCTTTAATATTGATTTTTGCATTTCCTGTTTCATAATCATATTTTTTAAGTTTATTTGAACTATCTAATATATCTCTAATATCGAAAGGATTTTTACCAGCCAGCC
>ERZ780131.307-NODE-307-length-9325-cov-14.1353_pt1 | contig 9325 bp, 9 predicted proteins | sample MGYA00433081_ERZ780131 | MGnify/ENA primary metagenome ERZ780131 (study PRJEB29588, sample SAMEA2147193) | human gut metagenome | biome: human gut; feature: human-associated habitat; material: faeces | place: Denmark | collected 2008/2010 ... | reverse complement strand
ATCTTTTTTCTATTTATAATTTAAAAATATGGTGTTTTTTATAGGAAGCCTACAAGTACTTCCTTGAACTTAAGAGACTTTTCGAAAACCCACCAGTACTCCCTTAGCCTTAAGAGATCTTCGAAAACCCACCAGTCCTCCCTTACCCTTAAGGGAGGGTCCACCGCTTTCCCCAAGCCCCTTTCCCCTCAGGGTACAGGGGATGTGCCAACCGCCCTACTCGGTGCTCAAACCGCTTCGCTATATGGTTGGCGGACCATCAGAGGTCTACGCCAGCAGCGGAGCTGCGGTTTTTTGTGCGGGGATAAACCCGCCTTCACTCAAGGATTTGATAAAGGGTTGCTTGCTGCTTAGGGACAGCCTTGATAGGTGATGATAATACTTTTTATTCGACTTTGGACAGGATCGACTCTGGAGAGGTTCCCATCAGGGCTATGGCGGAAATCTTGTGACCACCATTGGCATTTAATGAATGGCCACAATGATAGAGACTATCACCTATAATGAGCCAACGATCATGAGACTCGTTACGCCATTACCAACAGATATTATAACATCTAATTTATAATAATCAACCTAATATGTTTTGCCGTCTGAGGCAGTGTAGGCAAATTTTGCCCAAACTGAATCTTTCTGCAATTCTCCTTCTTTTTTTGATAAAGCGGGCTGCACTCGGCAATTTGAAAGTGAACTTTCATTGCGCTCATTGGCACCGCTTTTTCCCATTAAAGAAGGGTCTTTCGAAAACCTACCTGTCCTCCCTTGAACCTTAAGGGATCTTTCGAAAACCTACCCGTTCTTCCTTACCGTTAAGGAAGGCTCCACCTTTCATCTCGGTCTTCTTCAATAGTCTTTACGACCCCTTCGGTTCCCCTTGTAGGGGACAGAAACCTCAGGGAAAAAGAGGGAAACCGCCCTACTCGGTGCTCGGAACCGCTACGCTATAAGGTTGGCGGACCATCAAAGGCCTGCGCCAGATTGTGCGGGATGGGACCGCCTTAATCATTACCATTCATTTTGTTTTTATTAATCTTCCGGATTCTATCATCCCTTTCTTAAATATCTTGGCAATTTCATGTACAGCTTTATCTACACTCTCTTTTGCCACATATTTCTCTCGTTCTGTAAGAGATGAAGCCTCAATATTTTGCTTAGCACATTCTAAAGCAGAGTCTCTGGTTTCATCAAAGGTATATTCCTTTATATGCCCAGATCCTAATATCTCTTCTATGAACTTTGCTACGGCAAAGTCAGCACGTTGCTGCGCTAAAACTTGTTCTTTTGTCATAATTCACCAAAGCCCTTGATATTTGATATTTTAAACTGTATAATCATAAATTGCCCTGTTATCTAAATATATGATTATGCTCTAATAGCTCAAACACTACTATTTCTAGTAATTTGCCCAATTCCTCAATTTCCCAATCTTCATCAGTAGGTTTCTTAAACGTACTATCGGGAACTTCGCCATGAAACAGTTTACAACGAAGATAATATGTATAAGAAAGCGACAATAACAAAACTATATCTATGTCACATATAGTAGCAGTATTAGCAGCAAAAAGATTTACTACATTTGTCCAAAGCCCCGCACTACCCAATGCAGTTTGTACTTTTGGTCCATATACTAAACTCTGAAACAACCTTATTGCACGACTATCAGAATATTCAGTTGCACGCCTACAAATATCTTTAGGTTTTGTATATCTTTTACTGCATTTATATAGTAATTTGTTCCAGCTAAACTTACGGATGTAACCATCTGAGGCAGTATTTGTCATTGCTGTAGATTTCACAAACAATCCTGCATTTCCTCGTATCAAAGCTTTCATTGCTTGAATTCCCTCACGTTCTCGTGTTGTATTTCCTTGATGCAACAAAAGACGGTCAAATGCTTTCCAATATCTATCAAACTTAAAATATCTATCTTGTGAATTAACACCTTTAAGCCAGTAACTTAAAGCGGTCCTTACAGCAATACCTTTATCTGTTTCTTCAAGGATTTCATTAACATCAGCTTGTGACAAATGTAAATTTCGTACAATTCCTGGAGTAAGCGGCTGTTGAAACCCTAAAGTCTCAGTATAAACAAAATCTCCAAATCTTCGCTGACGCTTTCTCAGAATTGAAATATTCTTCAACTTAGGAAAATCTGACGCAAGCGCATAATAAACAAGTAAGCCTTTCAATATTTGTCCATTCAATGAGTTTTGACTACTATTCAATATGCTACCATCAGAATAGCTGCAACTTCTCTCTGCCTCAATTGTAAAACCATTATTTCTAAAAGTAAAGGTATCTTGTCGTCCATTACTTCTAAAATAGGATGAGTTGCGTATGCCTATTGCGCAATTTGGTCTTCTATTCAAAAATATGACTTCAACATAATACTTTGCCATGTCTAATCTCAATTTTAAAGATGAAAGATTGGTTGGTGATACCCCAATATGCATTTTATCTCAGACTCAGGTTAGCACTCAATTTAGGGCATAACCCTTTGTATAGGCACTTTTGCATGTACCAACATATTGAATTGTTTAAAAATCAATGTGATGTAAGCATCCAACCCCTATAGCAGCACTTCTTAGCCCAGTGTTTAGTGGGATTAAGAGATTTCCATCGAGTTGAATAAATTTATCGTGTAAAAAAGCGTGCATAGCGAGAGTCATTGGGTATTTGCATTAACATATCTTTGTATACTATGCCATCCCCAGAAACAAAATGAATGTCCTTACAGAAAACATCTTGCCACCACCCGTTTTTCATGTCTTCATAATACTGATCCATAAGATCTGCATCAAAAGCAGGTGTTCTGTCTTTATCTACCTTTATCCCGTACATATTGTCTAACTTACAGCTGATACTTTTTATCGTCTCGTGATGGACAGTATTATCCTTGACATTAATTTTGACAGCTTCAAGAGAAACGACAGGATTCTCCTCAAACTGTTTCAAAAAACGCTTCCATTGTTTTTGTAGCATGTCTGAAGGAAAGTAATTTTCTCCATTATTTGATTTTTCAAATATCTGCTGAGAAATAGAAGGATCATGTCTGAAGAACACTTTGTGAACTTGAGAGAACTCGTTGAAGTTAGTCCCTTTTGCCATGTTTAGCAAGAAACCATGTTGATTTCCACTTCTCATAAACAGCTGTTTACCAATAGTTGACAGATGCTGCTGTTTTTGATAGGAAAATGCACCAGGCTCTGCCAATTCATAGTAATACATCACTCCAAGTTTGTTTGTATCTGTATGAGGTGTATATTCATCAAAGCGATAGTCTGTTATAGCAAAAAACATAGCGGTATCTATGTCTGATGTCAAGTCGAGAAAGCTGGTCTTATTGTAATAATGCTGAGCCAATCCGCCATAGTTTACCTCAAAACGATAGATGTCATGCCACAAATCAATACCTTGTTCAAATAATTGCACAAGTGGGTGTGTTGCCAAGACTGCTCGAAGTTCATCATACAGAATGAGTTCCTTTAAAAAGTAGCTTTGTTTAGGATTGCGGAAAAGCCCAGGAGTGCAGACATCATAATACTTACTTTGTCCACGAAACAGAAACTTACGTCCATAAAGATTGGGCTTTAAGGAAAATTTGCCACTCATTAACTGATTTACAATAAAGGCATCTGAAGGCAGTTCAGGGTGACAGTAAGAAGATTTACCATCAGCCCATTTTATGTTATAAATATTTACATCCGCACAATAATTAAATTGCCTTTTAGCCAATATATTGCTCATGTAATAATCCTTCTCAAATGCCTTACGCTCTTCTTCTTTGATAAATCGGCATGCTTCCAATACATTGTCGAACGGATGTGTTTCTGAACCTTTCTCGTTATTTGATATATTAGGGGAAACAATCAATGGTTTTGTTGCTATATGCAACTTTAATTCTGCTTGACGTGCTTCTTTGGTTTTCTTAGCACGATAGCAAAATTCGCCTTTAAATTGCGGATCGGGGACAGAATGCAATACACAATTCTCATGAAACTCATTGTTGAGTATGTGAAGAATTCTGGGATGACATTCATCAACAATCTGATGGGGTATAATCATGCTCAACCCATTTAAGAAACTTAGGGCGTAAGCAAAGGCATAGGCATCTTTTGTATCAGCTTTTATATCCTCTTGAGTTCCTTCTGCTTGATGCTTTCTGCGCTGATAAATCTCTCTTGCCACACGATATATTTCGAAACGCAATTTTGTATATATGTTCTGCTCTACTACATCTGCAAGCAATTTATTATCAATGACGATATCATCTGAATCTTTAAGTAGCATCACCATCATAATCGGAACTGGCATTGGCACATAACAAATGCCTATCAGAGAATCATCTATCCCTAAATATCCACATGCTTCATGCAGAAATCCTCGGACTAGTTGTTTTACATTTTCTGTTGTAAGCATAGCATTAATTCTTAATGTTGAGATTGGGGTTTATCAAGAAATCTGACATCGGCTTAAAATGTATATTATCAATAGGTATACTTAACGGCAAAAGCGTATTCAAAGCCTTGGTTTTATCCGCCTCAGAAAATATGCTCACATACCATTGAATTGCCTGAGGATTATCGTTTGAAGATATTATTTTCCGTATATATGGTTGATCTACTTTTGAAAAGGAAAATCCCCATACATATATTGTTTTCACATCATGCAAAGTATATCACCATTACAGCGTCCCCACTATTTTACAAGTAGTTACGCGTATTGTTTTTTGAATAAAGTTATTTTATTATCGATTTGCAGAAGCTAAGCTGCACTCGGCAATTTGAAAGCCAGCTTTCATTGCGCTCATTTGCATTATCTTTTAGGGTGAAGGATTGACTAAGCACACTCCTTCAACTCATCGGATTTTTTAACATAGTAACATGACTATATAGTTTTTACCCATCTATTTTAGAATCTTGCGGTATTTATTCTTTACCATCTTGCTATTGGATAGACAATTCTTGAGTTCTTCGAACAAGGCAGCATCAAGACTTCCTATTAACTCAATATTTGTCTGAGATAACCGTTCTTGTAATTCAAACTGAGAAATGTTATACATATCCAGGTTCGCCCCATATACGAAAGTATTCTTCGAGAAAGAAAAACGTTCACCATTTGCTCTACAAAGAATCTCCTCACCTGACAGAAAGACAAAGACATTCACAAAACGCTCAGCCAAGTCCAAACAGCCATGCTTTACTTCCACATCTGATGGCACATGATCCTTTGAAGTGGGGAGGCTTGCCAACAACAAATTGCCATCAACATTCTCCAGTACCAAGAAAAACTTATCCTTGGGCATAGCTCCATTTTTGAAAACAAATGGCCGAAACAGCAAAAGATTACCTTTCTCAAACATGAGCATTAATGTTTAAAAGATTGGCTGTCTGATGAACATCAAGACTTTCCTGATAATACTCGGCTGCACATGGTGTCATCGCTTTCGTGAAATCTATCTTCAAGTCAGAGTTGTTGCATTCATGATTTTGAAATGCTTCCAATAATCCATTTTGACTTGCCTCCTGATACCACAGCGTGCCTTTTTTATGGGTTTCATTAACCAAATCCGCAGCTGTCATCTTGCCATACTTATTCAGTATGTCATCCATCATCGCAATCTCACATTCTGAAAACTCATCATCACAGAATGGTTTGACGGCTACAAGATAAGTTGCGGAACAAACCAAATCTGTCTTGATATAGTCTTTCAATAGATAAGGTCCATCCGACAAGTCTATGAAAACATCCTTGGCTACGGGTCCTGCCTGCCATACTTCATAAGGTATGCCAAGAAAAGGAACATGATATTTCAGGACCATTCGCTCTTCCATTAAATACAGCAATTTCAAGGCCTTGGTCTTACTAAGGTCTGCCACTCGTTCTGCCATATAAATCAAGGTGTTGCCGAGCTTATCTTTTGTTGATTCTGAGATTTTACACATAGCTGGTTGCTTTTATTTCACAAAGATAGGATATTTCTTCGTATCTTCCAAAACTTTTCACATTATTTCAATGTTTTCTATAACTACCCTTGCCCATCATAACAATATATCACCAATACAGCGTCCTAACTATTTATCAATGAGTTAGGCATACCAGTATTTTTTTTATTCAAACCACCAAAATTAGATGGGATGCTTACAGATTATACATCATTTTACAAGCCCGTTTTTATTGAGATCCGTTTTTGTCGTTATGGCCTCTTACTTCTCCTTCTCAAAAGCCTGGGCTGTCTTGTTGTGAAAAACAAGTAACCCCAGGGCATTCCTTCTATAGCTGAATCCGATTTGTCATCAGCCCCAGTAACGTGGATGCCCTTTGGTAAGCGGTAGCTTACGTCGGCTGTAGAAGGGGAATTCAAGCAATCCTGCGTCATATTCGCTTTCTACTTTATGTCTTTTGCTGCAACCATACACGATGGTTGGCGTAGCTTTGTCGCTTTTTTCATAATGTGCATCATCTGAATTGTATTTATGGGTTTTTATTTGGCACGCAGCCTATGCACATGACTTTTACTTTCGTCGCACTTTTTTTAAAGAAAAGTGTGATTTTATTGCAAAAATACTAATTTATGTTGGATTACGTATAAGATTTTATCTTTTTTCTATTTATAATTTAAAAATATGGTATTTTTTTAGGAAATAGGGCTTAAAAAAGGCTTTCGAAAAACCTCCTAAGCATTAAGAGAGGTTTTTCGAAAGCCTAAAAGTAGTTTCTTGACATTCAAAAAACTAAAAGTAAATTCTTGAACCTTCGAAAAACTAAAAGTACTCCCTTAGCCTTAAGAGTCTTTCGAAAACCCACCAGTACTCCCTTGAGCCTTAAGTTTTTTCTAAAATCAACCCGTCCTTCTTTACCATTAAAGAAGGCTCCACCGCTTTCCTCAAGCCCCTTTCCCCTCAGGGTACAGGGGATGTGCCAACCGCCCTACTCGGTGCTCAAACCGCTTCGCTATATGGTTGGCGGACCATCAGAGGTCTACGCCAGCAGCGGAGCTGCGGTTTTTTGTGCGGGGATAAACCCGCCTTCACTCAAGGATTTGATAAAGGGTTGCTTGCTGCTTAGGGACAGCCTTGATAGGTGATGATAATACTTTTTATTCGACTTTGGACAGGATCGACTCTGGAGAGGTTCCCATCAGGGTTATGGCAGAAATCTTATGACCTTCATTGGCATTTAATGAATGACATCAGCGCTTACGTCCTTTACCAAATAACTCAGAATGCGAACCTAAACGAACTAATACTATTGCGTTATTGTTCTTATCAAACCAAATCAAAAGTGTATCATTCTCTATATGGCATTCCATATAGTTCTTCCAGTTACCTTTCAAAGGATGAGGATTATATTCTTCCGGTATCTGATTGCCTTCTGCCAAAAGCTTAACTATCTCCATAAGCGTTTCTACAAATTCTTTATCATTCTTAAAACGCTTATAATCTTTCTTGAACTGCGAGGTCTTTCGAATTTCTTTCATAAACTCTATTCCTCCATTGATGCCATGAAACTTTCTAAGCTATCTACTCGAACTACTCCTGCATCATGACCACTCTCTGCCTCTTTCATTGCTGCCAAAGTTTCTGCGTTTGGAACATCTTCCAAAGCAGCACTCCTTGAAACAGGGGAGTCAGAAACTATTTTAACGCCTCTCATAAGAGAGAGGACATTCTTTAATTGCTCCAACAAAGATGGGCTATCTACCTGTAATGTTAACCGTGCCATAACTTCATATTTAATTCGTAGCAAAGATAAGGGTTTTCTGTGAAACCACCAAATTTTTGAAGAGTTTTTGCTTCATATTAATCTGTCTATAACTTCTGAACTTGCGAAAGTCCAATTCCATTATTAAATTCGGTGTTTTTCTACCATTTTTCTGACATTAGACCTATTTATCATATTCCTCTAAAATGTTCTTCCACATAGTCAATGACTTCATCTAATTGCGTCAAAGCCAAGTTTGACCAAACTACTTACACCCTCTTTTTGCTTTAATATAAGACTCAACTTGCGAATTTAGAATGCAGCGACCTGCTCTATTTTCCTTCAGAGCATGTTCTGCAGCCGCAATCATCAACTCACGTGGTATCCCATGAATCGAATTAGTCGACTCACTCATATCAACATCGCCTAAAGAGGACTCAATTTTAGCTATCAAGGAATATTTATCCTCAATGCTTAATTTCTTGATTTCATCCCAACAAGGAATGGGCCTATCTTGAGATACATTATTTGTCAACATAATACATTCTCCTTTATTCTAATCCTTGCCCGCAAATTTACAACTTACTTTCGTAACCACCAAGAAACCCTTAAATATTTGACACTAATTGACTTAAGCCACATGCGAAAGTTCTGTATCTTATTGGTACATTTTTACTTCTCGACGACCTCGAAGTCCTCTTTATGGACGCCACGGATGGCAACAGCATAACCTCCAAAGTCGAAGACGAGTTGGCGGTCGCGGTCTATGCGGACGATATAGCCTTCGCATCCTGCAAAAATGCCGGTGAGTACACGCAGCTTTACATGGTCTTTGGCAAACTTCTCGAATGGGTCTCTCAGAAACGTTACTCTTTCTGGATTATCCTTCAATACTGTCATGAATGGTTGCATAACCTTGTCCCTGATGGAGGCAGGAACTCCCTTGCATCGGTCTTTCACCAAGTGGTATTGCGGATAATAATTCTTTAGGAATGCTTGGAGGACTTTTGTTTTGCCCTGCAAGAATACGAGTCCACTGATGGATGGCTGTAATTCTTTCTTTACTCCACCTTTCTCGTTCTTTTGTCTGTACCTCAAAGTGCGGTGAATGAAACAAGGTACGGCAGAATTGGGATTTTTCTCGTTATAGTCTTTCATCTCATTCTCAAAAGCCTGGGCTGTCTTGTTGTGAATGAACAGGTAACCCCAGGGCGTTCCTTCTATACCTGGATCCGATTTGTCATCAGCCCCAGTAACGTGAATGCCCTTTGGTAAGCGTTTGCTTACGTCGGCTGTAGAAGGTGAATTCAAGCAATCCTGCGCCATATTCGCTTTTGATTTTATTGCAAAAATACTAAATTATGTTGGATTACGTATCAGATTTTGATATTTTTTGCTGACGATCAAAAAATATGCTTTATTTTTTTGTAAATCGGGCTTGAAAAAGGCTTTCGAAAAAGCTCTCTTAATGCTAAGGAGGTTTTTCGAAAACCCACCAGTGCTCCCTTAACATTCGAAAAACTACAAGTACTCCCTTAATCTTAAGAGTTTTTTCGAAAACCCACCAGTGCTTCCTTGAACCTTAAGGGATCTTCGAAAACCCACCAGTCCTCCCTTACCC
>ERZ780131.306-NODE-306-length-9330-cov-2.27525_pt1 | contig 9330 bp, 1 predicted proteins | sample MGYA00433081_ERZ780131 | MGnify/ENA primary metagenome ERZ780131 (study PRJEB29588, sample SAMEA2147193) | human gut metagenome | biome: human gut; feature: human-associated habitat; material: faeces | place: Denmark | collected 2008/2010 ... | reverse complement strand
CGTCAAATGGTCGGTCAGTTCCACCGTTTCGTAACCCTCGTTGCCGGCAATGCCCAGCTGGTAAGTGCCGGCCTTCGGCGCCGTAACGCCCAGTGCCGTCTCGCCCTCCTCGCTCACGGCTGAGAGGAGCGAATAGCGATTGCCGCTGCGCACGGCGTAGAGCTGCGGCACGGCGGCCGTGCTCATCCACTTCACACCGTCGGCACCGAGGTCAAAGTCCTGACGGGCCTCGTCGGCCGGCACGGCATTCAGCTGCAGCACATCGGCCGCTGAAGCCCCGTCGGCCGTAGCGCGGGTGGCCTCGGCCGGACTCAGCGTCAGCTGCAGGCGGGCGGCTGACGCATAGGCCGTGCCCTGCTGGTTTGCTGAAGTAGCCACCGTAAAGGTCTCGTTATCCTTCAGCGTCGCCGTCTGCGTAAATACGGCGTCGCCGGCCGGGATGTAACCTTCGGTTTCATTGGCCGTATTGACCGTCGGATAGGTTCCGTTTACATAACCGTAAAGCACACGACCATACTCCATATCGCCATAGTACATGGCGCAGAGGTAAGGCGAGCCAAAGAGGTTCCAGCTCATGTTCTCCTTATGCGTAAAGCGGTTGTTGCCACCGGTAGAGGTAGAGTTCCACGGCTCGTTGAAGTTATACTTCATCAGCACGACGCTCTTGTCCGCGCCACCCTCGGTATAGGATGTTCCGCTGAAGCGAACCTTTATATCGTGGGCCGAAGTATCTTCAATCAGGAAGCCTTCGGTTTCTCCTCTATTTGCAAAATCTTGGTCTTTCCATGCCATACCGTCAGTCCATGCGTTACCATTCGTACTGTCAAAAGTATAGTTATAAGCTGCACGCTTACTGCCATTGTAACGCTTCAGACTGTAGTCGGCATTCGGAGTCACGTCCGTTACGTCAAACGGCATTACGGTCAAATCATTGCCTCCGGCCTTTACGTCGCGCTCAACGGCAAAGTTGGTCAGGTTGATGTAATTGCCGCAACCGCGCAAACCGGCATGATACTCCAGCAGCAGGTAGCCGGGACTGAAGTTCTGGCCGTCCGGGTAAACCAGAGAGCCGTCGTCGGCTTTCTGAATCTGCAGTTCCTGCTCCTTACGCACGTAAACCACCGACTTGCCAACGGGTTTGTCGGCAGACGTAATCGTATAGTTACCGGTAATGTTCCACGTTTCGAAACAACCGTTGTCCACCGTATTGCGAATACGCTTATTACCAATCAAGTCGCGCTCGTGGCCTACCTTAGCCATATAATTAATGATATCCATACGGTCACCCGCCGGGTCAATATCTGACGAGGTTTCCATCAGCTGATATTTCCAGTAGTCAGTCGTTACATAGCTATTCGTTTCAGTTACAGAAGCGCGGTTGTTGCCGCCTGCTGCAATCGTACCCGTAGCCGTCACATTAACGGCCGTTACGCCACTGACATTTCCCGGATGCTCCGCCGTGCCATCACCCAACACCAGTGAGTTGTAAAGCACGCCCGGAGTAGCACCGCTCCCGCTAACATCATTCTCCACTACCGAAGTAGAGAGCACGCCGCTATTCACCGCAACCGTACCGTTCACCACGAAACCGTCCACTACGGCATCGGCGCCGAGGGCTACGTTCTGCAACAACGAGCGGCTGGTGGCCTCCAGCATACCCTTGCGCTTGCCGAGCAAGTTCTCAACCACCTTAGCCGTATTACTGAAATTCTCTGCCAAGGCTTCATCACTGCGTTCGTCATTCATGCCGCCATACACTTTCGTATTGCCAAGCGACAGATTCAGCGAACCTGTGTCGTGATAGTTGCCATGCACAAATACGTAACCCATTGCATCCTGATGATTCAGCGCATACAGGCCAGCCAAATCCACGGCACCCTGCAAATCACCCAAAGCCGTCTCCCAGCTCTTACCGTCAGCCGTACCCGTCAGGTCAGCCTTTACGTAAACAATGGGCTGCAACGGTGCCTCGTATTCATACGCTCCAACGTCAATGGAATTGTCTACCAGTCGGGCATTGTTGCCAAGGTCTACCTCAGTAGCCGGTATTGCAGAAGCATTTTCATCACTGACTACCTTAACCACATGGTCAATATAATTCTGGTTGCTGCCTTTGTTCAGCAACTTCACGCTCGGACGGATATGATAATCGCGACTTTCTACAGTTTCATTCAGCGGGTCTACAAAGTTCGGCCCCTCCTGCACATTGTCGTTATCAGCTGTAATGGCCACATTATTATTGGTGCCGTCAGTCTGCAATTTCTGCGTACCATTCTTCCAGGCCACCGAATTATATACGGCCGGCGTACCATTCGTCATGTCAAGGTCAGTGGTGTTCTGCGCAAAGGTGGCATTGACCACCGTAGTGTTTCCGTTAGCCACCAACCCCGTACCACCATCAGCAAAGAGCGTATTGTAAATCAGCACCTTGCCACTATTTCCAGAAATATTCAAGCCGGTAGGGCTGATTCTGAATCCGCAGTTCTTCAAGGTCAGCGAACCGCCAGTCTCAGTACTTGCATCCATGCCTTTTCCTGATGTAGTACTTTCATTAATAAACGTAAAGCCCTCAAAGGTGACTGGCTTGGTATTGGCGGCGACGGACATCAAGGTGGTAGTCGCGCCGTCATTCCTGATTACCGTCGGCTTGCTAAAATCCTGTAGCTCTCCACTACCCGTACAAGAGCCTTTCAAGGTCAGGCTTTTATTTTTATCATCGTTATTCATATTCAAGATATAAGCCGAACCTGCCGAAGTCCTATTCCACGAATAATTACCATCTCTCACATATACAATTCGTGGTTTTTCGACATTATCAGTAGGATTAGCTGCACCAACAATAGCGCCACGCAAGTCATCGGTAGCATTGGCCCAACTGTTACCCGAACCGTTTCCGGCAGAAAGCGTAGCTACGTAAATAGCCGGCATGGTTGAGAAATTGGATATGTACTGATACTCGTAAAGGCCGATATCAATAGGCTTACATAATTCTTCGTTATAATCACCACGAGGACCTGAATAGCGAGAATAAGTTCCACCCGTAATATAGGCCTCTGTCACGCCATTTTGGCCCAAATATCCATTACCTGAGAACCACTCCTGATAAGCACCGGTTGTTCCATTAGGCGTATGATCTGTTTCTGAACTATTTGACTGATCGCCATTATGTTCCGTTCCGTCACCTGCATCCGTCAGCACGGATATAGCGGCCGGATTCCACAAGCTCGAAGCAGAATTTCCGGCCACGCCGGCCACTGTGGACGGATTGGTAAAGCGCGGACCGTTGTCGCCCATATTGTCGATAGAAAGCAGAATATTATGGTTCGCATTTCCTGAAGCAAACTTGTTGACATAATCCACATCACTGGCGCAATAAGACACGTCATAAATTGTCGACAAATTGGTAGGATTTTGATAAGTATCTCCCAGATTACCCCAAAGCAAAGTATTCACAATGCTACTTTTGCCATTGTGCGTATAAATCACAGGATTAGTTATCGCCTTATTTCTTACAAACGTATTATTCATAATGTAAAGAAGCGGGTCATGAGAGCTTGACACGCCTTCTGCATAATTCGTACCAATAGCGCCGCCTTCTCCTGCCGACTCATTGTTTGCCCACAAAGTGTTCACAGCACGCAAATTGACGGCTTTTGATATACCTGATACGTAGGCAGCACCACCGCGGCTGGCCAGTGTATTATCAGTAGCCTTATTCTCTACCGTCTTGTTTCCGGCCAGAATACAACCCGAAAGGTTCAGGTCGGCATCACGAACAAAGACGGCACCGCCACGCACGGCTGTATTGTTCAGCAGACGGCAGCGACTGATGGTATAGGTTACGCCATTGCTGTAGATTCCGCCGCCTCGGCCCTGCTCATTCTCATCTGTACTGATAGACAATTTAGACAATTGATTGTCAGTCTCGCCGTTCATCACGGTCAAGCCGTCCAATACGACAGGATTTACAGTCGTAGCGGTTCCCTTATCCGTAAATACTACATGGTAAGCATTCTGCGCTGTACTGGAAGCATTAATCTGCCCCGAAAGGATGGTTTGATTAGCCAGCTCCCACGGCTCGTTGATGCCGTTCTGATTGAAGTCGGAATAGTCGCGCTTAGAAAGAATTGTGGTGATGTCACCCATATTGGAAACGACTTTTTCACCACCCTCCGCAGGTATAGAATTAACACCCCCAGAAGAATAATCTTCGTCTCCCTTAAATCCACCATAAATGCTAACGCCCTGCGGTACTTCAAACGAGTACAGACGCTGATCGTGAGTAACGGGAGCTGTAGTAGTGCGCTCATTAGACGGCTTATAGGTTCCGCCGGCTACCAAAATCTCGAAGTGGGTATCGGCATTTTTTCCATCTTTACGCATCGAGCGGATATATCCCAGCGCATCCTCCAGCGTAGAGAAAGAGGTATAGAACGAGCGGCCTAAATAGTCACTCATAGAACCTTCTGTCAAGGTTACGTTAGTAGTCTGCGACACAAAAATGCGCGTAAACAACTTGGTCGGCAAAATACCGCCCTCATAGGCAAAGGCACCGGCATCCAAGCGCTCAGCACCATTTCCTGTCTGCACGCGTACAATATTCTGCATATCGCTCGAAGCTACATTGAAGGTGGTCATCAAACCTGACGGACTTGGCCCGGACGGGTTTGTCTTACCCGTCTGATACTCATTTTTCAAGCCGTGCTTGATGAGCAGTGAGTAGTCCTTCAGCTGATAGAAGTCGCCCGTGAAATAGAGTGTGGAATCGCTCTCCAGTCTCGTATTCTCGAAATCGGACGGCATTTCCTGCGTCTCCACGAAGCAGTCGTTGAACGGATAGAATTTCGTCTTGCCATCAATTCCGTACACCGAACTCAGCTTGTTGTCAGCAAACTGCGTATTGGTAACACCGCTCACGTTCTTGTCCGAACCGGCCGTGTTGCCAAAAATCACGGTGTTGACATTCATCACGGCACCGTCCTCCATATACAAGCCGCCACCACTGGTAAAAGCCGTGTTGCCGGCAATGGTAGAGGAAAGAATGTGCGCACAGCTGTCGGCCTTGACATTAGTACTGTCAGCATAAACACCACCGCCATTCTCCGCGTTGTTGTCCATGATCAGCGTACCGCTCACCGTGGCCCCCGGCATAAGGTAGAGGCCACCGCCCTCAGTGGCCGCACAGTTGCGCACCACGCAGTTACGCACGTGTGCACCACTCGGCACGATGGCACCACCACCGCGCGTATTCGGATTGCCGGCACCGGCCAACGAAGTGGCGCTACCATCCTCCAGCCATACGCCATCAATGATGGTTTGCGTATCACTATCAGTCCAGCCCTCCGGCTTTTCGCCAAAGGTGACAACATGATAGCCATTTACTTCCTGCTGGGTAGTTGTGGCCGACTTGATAGCACTCAATACGGTGCGGTTGGTCATGATGTCGCGGCTGCCCTCATCATCCCAATTAGCATCCTGATCACTGTATCCACCCTGCAGCTCTACACCATAAGGCACCGTATAGCTATAGCTTTGGGGATCGTTTGCGTTAGCCAGCGTATTGGCATGATATACAAAGGACGCATCCTCATAACCGGCCACCTTGACAATCACCGTTAAGTTCGGATTGGTCTTCTTCATTTCACCGGCAGCATTGAGGATAATCTGAAGTTTTGTTGCACATGCTGCATTCGTCAACGAATTTCCAGAAGTTGTTCCTGCACCGTTTTGGGTTACATAAAAGATTCGTGTATCGCCATCTACTTTCGAATCAGTATTATCTATATTGGTTCTTTCGTAAGCTCCGGCGTCCACACGGCAATCCTTAATACGGTCAGTAAAATCCATATCGGTATATTCTGACAAATCAACTGTCGTGCCATTAACGACCGGTGCATCTATACCCATATTTGCACCGTCCATCGTGCCCAAACGGTAATTTCCTTTGGCATAATCTGCGAAGATAGAGGTAGTTCTTACAACACTGTTATTATAAGTTACTGCACCGTTATTCCTTGAAGCATTCTGAACATTACTAGTTATTGAATAATTACAATTAATATAACCTCCATTCGTACTTACAGCAATATCACCAGAACCGGTCATATCACCTACTATCCCAGAATTATCAAGCACTATACAATTATAGATGGTCAACTTAGAACTTGCCCCCGACGTCCAAATACATATTCCGCCATTTCCACGTGTTGTAACAGTTGCAGTATTTTTTACAATGGTATTATTATAGAATGCTGCATTTTCTATAAATATTCCTGCACCGTCACCATGTTGACCTATTGTTTCATTCTCACTTATAACACAATTATAAGCTGTACCTTTATACATATAGCAACCGCCTCCGTAGGCTGTATATTGGTTACTTCCTCCCAAAGTATTATTAAGAATATAACAATTAACCAACGTACCTTCATCACAATACACACCACCACGAATCTCTTGACCAGTATTGGTTGAAGTATTCTTATTGGCTGTTACAATGCAATTCTTTAATATTACATTGGTAAATATGGCTGCTCCAGCCCCACCATTTCGTATATTACCACTTAAATTCGGTAAAGATCTAGAATCCAGATATCCATCTGTCAGGGTAAAACCATCCCACACAGTTTCTATACCAAATCGGTTGTCGGCTGTATAAATAAGGTCACCTTGGCCCTGCTCAATCTTGTGATAACCTGCGGATATAACAAGCACATAATTACCATAACCACTTCCAACCTGATTATAGCCTTGTTTAGCAATCAAAAAATCACCAGAACCAGATGGAACTTGTATATTACTACCTCTATTATAGGATGTGCCATTTCTCCAATTAGTTTCATAATTACCAGCTCCTATAAACTCTACATAAGCTCCCCTACTACTAGTATCATAATTATTACCATAAATGTCATAATTACCATATCCACTACCCACATATACAAATGATTTATCCCCTACTGTAGTTTCAGCTTTTGACACATATTTATAATACCCATTTTGTGTAAGCGTTATATAATTTGCAAACTTGGAATCTACATTTGTAATTTCTTCCCCTCCATTCGCCGAATAGATATAATCTCCATTGCCAGCCCCAACTTCTTCATATACATCATTTTCCTGATAGATATAATTTCCGTTTCCAATGCCAACATTTACATATTTACCACCTGTAGCTGCGTTTATGGGATTATATTCATCAGCTTGACCAAGCACTCTTCGGTTTTCAGAAGTTGAAGCCGGCTTCAAAATGGTTTCGTAATCTTCAGGTTTATAAATACCGTCATAATTATTATATACAGAAGTTGAAATAAAAGGATGGCGGTCATTCATTCCGGGATTTCCTATCTTCTTTGTTGGGAAAGCTCCATACACATCCACACCTTCCAATATCTCAAAGCAATTCACGGAACCATGCTTAGGTGTTGCCACATATGTACCAGCAGCTACCCAAACCTGAGCACTTTTATTCGCGTCATATTTGTCAGCTTCGCTCAAGCTCTTGTTATACTCTACGCCTTTCTGGACCGCAGCGTTAATATCTCCCATAGCATTTCCCCACGACAAGCCATCACCTGTACCACTACCACCTGGGCGGACATAAATAACCCGTCCTTTTTTAGGCAGGTCAGCCTCGTAGGCACCAAGGTCAGGCACGCCACCAAGGTCACGGTCGTTGACAACCGTGATGTCTGTGGTTAAGGAAGTAGAAGCCGAAGCCTTATTGATAATGTTGTTTCCTGCATCTGCTGAGCTCGTCAGCGGGCGGAACGAAGAATAACCGCCGAGATAGGTGTCGAAGCCAAGGGTGGCGCCGGCCTTATTTGTCGGGTTGGCAAAGTTCTTGGCACCATCAGCACCCGTAGAAGCCAGTTCCGTATCAGTAAAGGTATTATTATCTGAATTACCTACGGCAAAAGATGAGGTGCCCATAGTTGCCGGAGCTGCACCGACATTGTTGGCCACCGTTACGTGCTCCATCGTCAGCGTCTTGGCATTAATGACTGAAGCCGTTGTCGTGGTGTTGGTGTTGTTGTTCACCACGCAGTTCTGCAGAGTCAGCGTAGCCTCGCGGGCATCGATGGCGGCGCCTTCCTGCGCCGTGTTGTTCTCAAAGATACAGTTGCGCACGGTGACGGTTGAACCGGCATGGGCCAGCAATCCGGCGCCATACTGACGGCTGGCCTCGCCGGCAGCATAACCGTTGATGACGTGGAAGCCGTCGAGCACTACCTGAGCGCCCTCGGCCACCGTGATGCAGTGGTAGAGGCCCTGCGTAATGTCCTTGGCTTCGGTGTTGCCGTTGATGATGGAGCGGTAGGTCAGCGGGTCGCGTACAACGGTATTGTTATCCGTGGTGCGGTGGTAGCCGCCATAGATTTCAATGGGCTGACCGCTTACCGTCTTCGGTACGCTGATGGTAGCCGTCTTCGGGTCGTTGTTGGTGAAGGCATAACGCGGCCAAAGGTCGCCCTCGAGCACGCGTACTACCAAGCGCTTTTGGCCTACTGTATTCTGGTCCAAGCCGGCAAGGTAGCTGATAGCGTTGTTGAGCGAGCGGTAGGCCGTAGCCCAGCTGTTGCCCTGGTGATCCGGCTCCGTGCAATCTACATCCACATAGACGGTCAGCGCGTCATTTGTCGTCTCAGGCGCAATGTCGGTAGCCTCCACCATAAATGCGCCCACGGCCGGCTTCTGCGCGTAGACCTTGCCTTCGATGTCCAGCTCGGGAGAGAGCACCACTTCACTCGGCAGCTGACCGAGCGCCATACCGCGTGCCCAAAGGTTTGAGCCGCTTACGGGTTTCCAGTAATAGCTGATGAGGCCGTCTTTCCATTCGTCCTGTACGCCATAATCCGTTTCGATGTCAAAGTTCATGCCGGAGGCCGGTTCCTTGAATCTCGGCCCGATGCTGCCGTCATCCTGCTTGACCGAATTCATGTCCACCAACGAGAGGGTCTGCTCCTGCAGCGTGTTGTTCCACACGGCATTGTTCACGCCCGAAATGGCGTTATACATGAATCTCACCTTTGAGGACGACGGATTACGGGCATACATCGGGATGTTGGTGCCGCCCTGCATCTGGTTGTCCATTTGGGAGCCACACGCATCTCAGCTCCGGCATTAAACGAAGCGGTGGCCCAATACAGCGCATTGGTCTTTACGGCGAAATGCTGGGCTTGTACTTCTGAACCGCACCACAACAATAGTATAAAAAAACATAAAAATATTCGCCTCATTTACTATTCCCGGTTTAATCTAGTTTTATTTTATAATTGTTGTGCAAAGGTAGTAAGATGCTGATTTACAAAACCGCCACACTCGTTAAAA
>ERZ780131.298-NODE-298-length-9707-cov-16.9977_pt1 | contig 9707 bp, 4 predicted proteins | sample MGYA00433081_ERZ780131 | MGnify/ENA primary metagenome ERZ780131 (study PRJEB29588, sample SAMEA2147193) | human gut metagenome | biome: human gut; feature: human-associated habitat; material: faeces | place: Denmark | collected 2008/2010 ... | reverse complement strand
CCTTCCATCATGTCAGCACCGAGAGTGAAGGTAACAGCCTTACCTGGGGTAAGAGCCACCTGCTCACCATCGCCAATCTTATACCAACCGCTCTTGGCATTGTCGCTGAGGGTAGCTGTTACAGTAATAGTCTTCTCGAAGTCACCACCGTTAGGACTCAAAGTAACCTTGGCTGTTGTATTGACAGGAGCATCGAGCGTCTTGACATTTGAACCACCGTCATACTCCAAGTAGATATCGCCTGTGATACCAGTGATGTCACTTGACTGCTTGTCATTACCATTATTCAGAATCACATTGAAGCTCTCTACTCCATCGAAAGTCTTGTACCAGTAGTTGACACCACCAATCTCTTCAGGACCATCCATGGTCTTACCGTGCCATGCACCTGTCAACTCCTTAGCTGGAGTACCAGGAACCCAAGCATAGATAGTTGGAGCCTTGTCTGCCTTTACATATACGGTGATAGATGCGTTAGGATCCACCTTGGTGAAGGATACAGAACCATTCTTCTCACTCTTGTCGTTCTTAGCATACCATGTTACAGTCTTGCTCTGCTTGAAGTTCATGTCTTCACCGATAGTGAATTTCTTGGTCTCACCAGGAGCCAACTCTACCTTGTCCTGACCTTCTACCTGGAACCAACCAGAAGTTGCCTTACCGCTAAGGCTTACCTCTACAGTAACAGTATTGGTGCGGAAAGTACCACCAGCCTGAGAGAACTTCAAACCAAACTCATTAGTCTGTGGCTCAACCCAAGTTGTACCATCTTCCTCATGACCATCGTAAGCCTGGTCAGCCTCTGACTTCTTCTTAGGAGTCTCGTTATAGATGAAAGGACCATCCTCACCTATCTGACCGCCCTTCCAGTCCTTCACGAGAACACGGAGCTGACCCTGAGTAGCAGGAGCATCAACGGTGATAGTAGAACCTGTGTAAGTCTTGCCTGTTACCACGTCGGTATAAGTACCATCAGGGCAATCTGTGAATGTTGCACCACCATTGATGGCTACGAGTGCATAGCTGTCATTCTTATAAGCACGCTTGAAGGCGATACCGCCATCAGCAGGAGTACAACCATCGTCGGTCCACTGACCCTTACGCAAAGCAGGAACAGCCTGACGAATCTTGTTCAGACGGATGAGGTGCTGAGCCACATCATGATTCAATGAGGCAGCCGCATTACCAGAAGCCTTGTATTCACCGAAGTCTGATGCTTCTACATCACCTGTGATATAACCACCGAAGTAAGCACGACCAGTTTCAGAAAGAGGACCATTAGGACCTCTGTCAATTACAACATCGCGACGGAAACCTACCTCAGAACCATAATAGAGACATGGAATACCACGGAAGGTAAACATCAGAGAGAGATTCTCTGCCCACTGAGCATCATCACCAGAGAAACGGAATTGGTCGTTGGTTTGCTGAGGACCGTAGTCGTGGCTATCAACATATACCACATTATAGGTAGCATCATTATATCTCTTGTCACCTGACTTTGCCAAGCCGTATGCAGCGGCAGCATTACCGAAGTTGTAGTGCAATGGGAAGTCGATCACATGGAAACCACTTGCCTGAGAATAGTCTGGCTCATGCCACTTACCATTCACCATAAAGGTATTGTCGCTTGTTGGTGTTGGGGCATTGTCTGACTCACAGAGAGCCATCTGATGGTCATCCACACCTGTACCGCCATTGGCTTTATCAAAGAGTACCTGTGTATCCCAGTATTTCTGGCTGCCATCCCATTTGTCGAGCAAGTCCTGTGGAGCCTGCCATGTGTAATAATAGCAAGAGAGGTTATCCTGACCACGGTATGTGACATCACTGTAACGGGCGCAAACCTCACCATACATGAAGAATGGTGCCTGGTTCAATCGCTTTGCCTTATACTGCTCACCAAGAGCTGTAAACTGAGGAATAAACTGCTTGCAGAAGGTCAAACGTGAGATATGACCGGATGTATCGATACGGAAACCATCGACACCCATCTTGATAAAGCTGCCGTAGCACTTTACGAGATAATCTGCTACGTAGTCGTTCTCGGTGTTCAGGTCAACGCAGTCGCCTGCAATCTGAGCCCACCAGCGGTTAGGATAATCCCAGTTGAAGTCACCAAAGTGGTGCCAGTAGTTGTGAACATCCTCGTTCTTACCACGGACGTTCTTCAACAAGCCAAGACGACGCTGATACTGCTCATAAGGGACACTTGTAAGGTAGTCGGAACCCAACTTCTCCTCGTTAGGAATCATACAAGCATTGATGAGTGCCTGAGTTTCCAAGTCGGTATTACGGTCAAACTCCTTGCAGAGTGTCTGCTCACCGAAGTTACCGGTGTGGTTGAGCACGATGTCAAGAATGATCTTGATACCCTTGGCGTGAGCCTTGTCGATGAGTTCCTGGAACATCACGTCACCGCTCTTTTTGCCGTCACCGCTCTGATAACGGCAATCTACCTTGGAGAAATCCGAAGCATGATAGCCGTGGTAGTCATAACCGGATGCATTCTGTACGACAGGAGTAATCCAGATGGCAGTGAAACCTAACGCCTTGATGTAGTCGAGCTTGTCGATGACACCCTGGAAATCGCCTCGCCAGCAAGGGTCTTTTGTTTCAATCTGCGCCGACTGGTTATCCCAGCAGAGCACATTGTTACCTGTATCACCATCGTAGAAACGAGTGGTCATCATGAAATAGATACTTTCGTCTCGGAAGTCAGTACGATTCGATGTAAACACATCGGTAGCCATCGTCTGCAAGGAGACCAACATGAGCATTAGGACTGCCCATAGCCTTGTTGTAAATCTCTTCATAAGATTGACTGGTTATTAATTTTTAGTTAGTGATGAATATCTATGTTAGTTATTTGATTGTTATTGCAAAATTACTCTTTATATATATAAGGTGGTAAAATAAATGCTAAAAATTGCGAATATAAATATGCAAACGATTGCATAAATATCTTAACATTCTACACTCTGTAAAACAAAAGAGGACTGCATCTCTGCAGCCCTCTTTAATGATAATAGCGATTAATAAACTAATTAAACTAACCCTTTAATTAATTTTACACTTTTCTCAACCTATTCTTACTATTTACTGAAAATGTAATGAAGCCTAATCATCAGTCTTCCCAGGGTGATTTATCCTTAGGCCAAGCTGTGTTGTCAAAACTGTCGGTGAAGTCGTACTTCTTGGAACAAGAACCACCATCATCATTTTGATCAGTATAGATACCGCCAGATCCAGCCAACAATTTAGACTCCACAACTACAAAACTTACTGAAACATTCGGTTGTATATATTTCTTCTTCATCTTTTTATTTGCTTACTTGTTCTACAATGTTTATATTTACTTAACCACGAACTTTCTGCCGTTGTGGATATAGATACCACCTGCTGTAGGCTTCTCTACCTGCTGACCACTCAGGGTGTAGTATTTGCCGTCGTTCAACTTAGTGCTTTGATTTACCACCTCGTTGATACCTGTTGTACCGCCTACATTAGCAAAGTCAAACAAGAGTGCAGGAATATACTTAGATTTTCCTGTGTTAGGATCCGGTACAAACTGACCATATTTAGTACCCAATTTCATCTTTGCTGCTGTTGCACTTTTTACTGGCAAATAAGCACTGTTGCTATAGAAGAGACCTGAACCTTTAGAGAGCCAGAAACCTAAGACGAACTGCTTTGCAGTATAAGTTACATAATCGTTCAATCCCTTCTGAGCACGGAAGAAACCAAAGAGATAATTATACTCATCGTTTTTCTCATTATAAGTTGGAACTACGCCAGCTTCAATCATTTCCTCCAAGAGATTATCTTTATAGTCTGCTGTTGTCTCTTCACCAGTATACTCCTCCATTGGAATCACCAAAGTGTTGTAAGATGTCAGTGAAGGACGTGCACAGAATTTGCCACCACCCTCTATATGTGTTGCATCTTTCTTAGTAGCCAGAATCACTCCAACTTCAGCAGGAATAACGTTTGCAGTCTTTGAATCAGAAATTTTCTTCAAAGAGAACTCTACGCTATTGGTTCCTTCTGTCATTTTATCAACAATGAAAATATCAACATCCTTAGAAATCTTCCAAGCCTTGTGATCGCTCCATGTTCTGAAGAACTTATATTCACCTTTCAAGAGAATCTCGCGTGGGCCTTCAGTCTTATACTTTACATCTTCGAAATCGCGCAGCACCAAATCATTATTTGCGGTAATGGTGTAATAGTAGTCAGTAACATCTTTACCATCAACATTACGGGTATAGAAGTAAAGACGCACGGTCCATCTACCAGCAGGGCGGTTCCAGATGATATGATATTTATCATCGCTGAATTTACCTTCTTTAGTATAACTAACCTTATTAGCATCACTTGCATCAGCATAATGTCCAGGGGCAGTTGGATTGGTAAGAGGAGTCTTAGCCATCTTGTCAGGTTCAGTCCCATCAGTATCCTCAAACCAATTGATTTTAGGATCATGGTTACCTACAAATCTAAAATGCTTTGCACCTTCATCAACTGTTGTTACTAAAGTAGTCGTATAGCACCGCTCAACGTCATCGTAAATCATATCTGCTGCCTTAGAGGTGTAATCCCAAACTTCTTTGCCTGTTTTTTCATCAACTTTAAAAGTACCAGGAATAGCATCACCTACCATAGATACAGATTTCATTTTTGTAGATCCTTCTGCCTGTTTTATCTGACCACTAAAACCAAGGTGCTTATCATTATTTGCAAGTTCGTTATTACCCTGGGAAGGATTATATTCAACGATGATATTACCTAAATCAACACCAGGCATTGGCTTTTCATTAGGAAAGAATAGATTGGTATTTTTACTTGGAACATAGACTAAGCCACCATTACCTTGCAAAAACAGTTTGTTTGTTGTTGAAACATAGTCTTTACTATTCCTTTTAGTTTCATAATCATTTTCTGTCCAATTAACATAATCTTGAGATTTCAAATAATTTGAAATAACATAATAATTGTAATCTGCTGAAAAGTTTACAGAAGCATAGAACTTATTACTAAATTTCTCAGAGTGTTGACTAAGGTCGAAAGCATCATAAACAGGCATGGCTGTTGCATTTGGCGCATCACTGATAAAGTAAGCTACACGCTTGTCACTATCATGCTCAATCATCCACTTCTTAACAGTATGAGTCTTAGCATCGACAGCGATATACAGATTATACATACCATCAGAATATTCATCGGACGATTCATTTCGAGACTTAAAATTCCAATAATTGGAATTCTCTTTAGTAATAGGAGTACATGTATTAGCCTTAGCTTCTAACCACTCTGTAGACATATCCGTATTTGGGCAAGTTCTACTGATAGAATAAGTTCCTGGACCAAAGATATTTTTTATATTTCCGAAGGCATCAACATACATTACCTGTGCATGAGCAGTAAGAGAAGCAGGAATCTCTACCTTATATTCTTCATATACTACATTGTCATTTCCGCTTTTAATGGTAACATCATTCTGCTGCTGGAACTTAAATACAGCATCATCATAGGTAACTTTATCTCTGTCATCTTTAACTCCTTCAACTCCTTTAACTCCGCTAAAGGTAAAGAAGCTACCAGCGAGATAGAATCCCTGAGAGTAGACACGACCTTTAAGACGATTAGTATTCACTGTATTCCACTCAACGGGTGTGTTGCCGCTACCAGTACTGCTACCGCTTCCTTTCTTGTCGCACTTAATCTGATTAGTTTCATTATTCCAAGTAATGGTATAAGTTGATCCTTGGGCATTTTCAATCTTGAAAGATTTTTCATGTGTCTTACTTTCGTATGCCTGCTGATAAAAACTTGTTAAAACCAAGTCTTCTGCTTTACTACTATTAGTATTAGTAGTATTAGGTCCCCACTGCATGTTGCTTTTATTTTTAACTATACGAAACCAGACATTTTCAGCGGTTACATCCTTCAGCACACAGGTATAAATCTTACCATCAGTAGTGGTAAAATTAAAGTTAGTGTTATCACCCCAACTACTAGTTTTATAATGGCTTACAACGGTAATTTCGTCATAAGTCACTGTTTGTGCCATCATTTTCAGTGGTATGCTCATTAAGATGCATAACACCATCATCATTGGTGTAAATCTTTTCTTCATATTTTTATAGTTTTAAACTTTATGTTTAGCTTTTAGTTAACTCGGCATTTCCTGTAGGTTTTACTTTCCTTGTTTTCCAAGATCAAGGAATTCCATCGGAATGGATAACTACATTGTTCTTAATTGAAAGAATAATAAGTTAGTTAGAAACAACAATTTTCCTTTGCTCAATATTTCCGTTTAATGAATTGCAGTCCTTTCCTGCAACGCCCGTAGGCGATTTTATTGGTTCACTTTTCTTTTTCGCTGCAAATATATAAAAAATGTAAAAAGCAAGGTACGATTACAAGGTATTTTTTGCGCAAAAATCTGCGCAAACGATTACACTGGCATTCATGTCAAAAGGTTCGCATGTAAGGAAGTTAGTACATCTCAGCAAGTCACAGAGATGTCTCAATGACTTACCGAGAAATCTCTGTTAGTCATTAAACGGGCCTATATGCCACTATAATGTGTGCATATAGGCCCGTTTATATTGACTATATTTATCATCTAAAATTCCGCTTTCAGCTGCTGCATCTGCTCCGCCGACAGACCAGTAATTTCCATCACCGACACTGCATCCATTCCCTTTGCCAGCATCTTTCTGGCAATCTCAAGGCTTCGCTGCTCAAGACCTTTCTCCATGCCTTGCTTCATGCCCTTCTCCATGCCTTGCTTCATGCCCTTCTCCATGCCTTGCTTCATGCCCTTCTCCATGCCTTCAGCGATTCCTTCGCGCTTGGCTGTATCCACAGAATTCTTAATGTCACGATAAGCCTTTTTACTGGCTTCATACTCCCGCATTTCCAGCGGAGAAAACTTGGCTATCTCTGCTTCCTCGAAGAGGCGGTCGAAAACCTTGTCGCACAGTTCTTTAGGTCGTTGACTAAGCTTATAGAGGTTCTTCAGTGCATAGAGCCACTTTTCGTAAAGCGTCTGCAACTCATCAAGCTTCTTATCGAACTTCGCAATCTCGACATAAATGAACTCAAGCTTGTCATAAAAGACCTTGTGAGTAGCTGTGTCGCACAACTGCACATGATGGCGGATTTTTTCCTTTTCGAAGGCATCGTCGTTCATGCTGAAATTGAGCAACGCAACGGTATAGACATGATTCAGTTTGAAATCCCAGTCATCCCCCTTGGGTGCCTGTTCTCGAATAGGAAATGTGGAATAGAACAGGGAGCGGTCCTTGAAATACGTCTGATAAGCGTTCTGCATCTCAACGATGAACTTCTCACCGTTTTCGCCCTCACAATATACATCAAAGATGGCTCTGCGGTCGGTGTAGACATCGCCCACATGCTCCGGGTTAAGATACGACACATCCTTCACAACCTGTTTACCATTAAACAAGCTGTTGAGAAAACAAATCAGCAAATCCTTATTGGGAGCCGATCCAAAAATTCGCTTGAAACCAAAGTCGGTTAGCAAACTAATATATCTTTCTTCTACCTGTTCCATTATCGTTTGTTTTCTAAAATCTTATGCAAAGATAGCACTATCGAGCGCAATGAAAGCTATCTTTCAGATTGCCCAATGCAGGATATCTTATGCAAAATTACGTTTTTATTTTGAAACCAACAAGGATTTATCTAAGAAAGTTGCTTCAAAAATCTGCGGTTTAACCTTCTGTCACACTGGAATTACAAAAAATGTGGGTGGTGTGAGGTGGTTTGTAGTAGCTCCATATGCCTTTTATTGCCATAGCGGTTCGTTTTCCCAACCAGAAGGAAAACCAAGGGCAGCCTTATCTATTTCTGGAAATGTAGCAAAAAGTCTGTTCATCTTATCAAGCATATCATTATTTGGAGATATGATGTCAAGAAAGTACTTGATGATGCACATATCAAAGTACACTTTCAAAGGATCTGTCGGCAAGGTAATCCAAGGACGTGACATTCTGATTGGCATGGTAGCACGAATAGAGAATATCCTATTCCATACACGTGCATGATGACAACATGAGTTTCTTGTTACAGTGATGACGGTAAGCCAAGATTCAAAAGGTGCAACTTGCAAGCCAAATGACTGTGCGATACGCTTCTTTATCTTCTTATTCTTGATGTTAGAATAAATATTGGTGATTACACCAAATGGCAATATCTCGGTCAGCATCCATGAAGGTGGGTACTGATTGGTATATGTTTCTTTGAAATGGTTGATGAAATCCTCTTTTGTATGGTTCAGTTCATCTTCTATAAGACGTATAGAGCGATTGAACTTGGACGGATTTGAGAAATTGTCGGAATCAGTCATCCAAAAAGGGTTACCTGTCATTTCAGTTCCAAAGTTGACGATAGCGCAACGCACTGCGACCTCTATCTTTTCAATTTCATTGAATAGGAGTAAGCGTAGCTTCTTGTCAAAGCGATACAACATCATAACCTTACCGAAAGATACTCCTCGCTTGAATAGATGTTGCTCCTTGGGAATGGAAAGCAATGGGTACATATAGGCAGACAAACGATAGTAACCGATGTGGGAAAGATAATGCTGAGCCTTTTCTTCATCGGTTATCTCCATACCTCTTGTTTTGAGTAGTTGTACTAACTCTTGGGGTGTGGAGTATGTTTTTATGAACGGAATTTTTGTTGCCATATACCTATAAAAAAAACGACCCGCACATTTGAGCATCGTTGAGAGGCTTGGCGGGTTCTCGTGCTGCAAAGTTACGAATAATCATTGATAATACAAACTTTTCAGTAAGAAAAATAACATAAAGTAGATATCTTTGACATATTTGTATCTAATAATGTTAAATCAGGACTTAAAATTATATTTTACTACCCAAACAAAGTGGTTTTCAAGTTCAGAAATTATAGAAGCTTTAAAAAACTTCCTTCCAATCTACCAAACCCTTTCCCCTATCATCCAACTCTATGGCGAGGGCGATGACCTTGCGCTTGTCGGCCTTGAAAGGCTCGGCATACTGCTTGGCTCTGATTTGCTCTGCTGCAGCATCCACACCACCATTGTCGCTCAACTTCAACTCCAGGACGTAGATATATTGGGTGGTTTCCACCACCATGTCTATCCTGCCCGTAGCAATCATCTTTTCCACTTCCACCCTGCAACCGATGGCATTGAATATGGTGCTCATAATCAGGCGATAACGCTCCTCCATGTCCATACTGGCGAGCTTCTTGTTGCTGTAGGGCACATCCGCAATGAGGGCTTTCAGGCATTTCATGGCTTCGGGAAGATTGCCAAGCTTCAGCGAGTACAACAACATATTCTGAGTAGTTATCACTTGAGCATTCGTTTTCAACGTCAAGGCTGGCAAAACAATCCTATAGAGAGCCTTACGGACTTCATAGTTTGGAATGCCAAGCAGATAGATATCATCCATATACCCTTTTATCGTGAGATAGCCCGACTGATAGAGGAATAGCTCGGCGTCGCCACCTGTTACGTCGGAAGTCTCCAATGTATCACAGTCTACCGGACAATTTTCAAAATCCTTCAAACGAATTTCCATATTATCCACAAACTTAGGCAACATGGAGGTCGCACCCGATGAAGCCCAGTAGTTCTTCAGTTTGGAATCTGCCAGGGCATTGATAAGACTGAAGGGATTGAATAC
>ERZ780131.291-NODE-291-length-9950-cov-18.2776_pt1 | contig 9950 bp, 6 predicted proteins | sample MGYA00433081_ERZ780131 | MGnify/ENA primary metagenome ERZ780131 (study PRJEB29588, sample SAMEA2147193) | human gut metagenome | biome: human gut; feature: human-associated habitat; material: faeces | place: Denmark | collected 2008/2010 ... | reverse complement strand
GGAATATTTCTTGGTAAGCATTGAAATCAGTCCTGACGACAAGATTGTCGTTGAAATAGATCATGCCGATGGTGTGTGGATAGAGGACTGTGTGGCCCTGAGCAGATTTATAGAGGACCACTTGAATCGTGATGAGGAGGACTATGAGCTGGAAGTTGGTTCAGCAGGACTTGGGCAGCCTTTCAAGGTACCACAGCAGTACGTCAACTTCATCGGTAAGGAGGTGGAGGTGCTCGATGCTGATGGCAAGAAGGTGAAGGGCATTCTGAATTCTGTAGATGGCAACGACTTCAGTGTGAGTGTTGAGGAGAAAGTAAAGGTAGAAGGCAAGAAGCGCCCTGTGAAGCAGGACGTGCTGCATACCTATCAGATGGATAAGGTAAAATATACAAAATACGTAATAAGTTTCAAATAAGCTATGGCAGTAAAGAAAATGCAAGAAGAAACTGCGAGTATGATTGATACATTCCGCGAGTTTAAAGAAACCAAGAATATCGACCGTACTACATTGGTGAGCGTGTTGGAGGAAAGCTTCCGCAATGTGCTTGCCAAGATTTTCGGTAGTGATGAAAACTTCGACGTCATCGTAAACCCAGACAAGGGTGACTTCGAAATCTACCGCAACCGTGTGGTTGTAGCAGATGGCGAGGTGGAGGATGAGAACAAAGAAATCCCATTGGCTGAGGCACGCAAGATCCAGGCTGACTACGAGGTTGGCGAGGATGTGAGCGAGAAGGTTGATTTCAATAAGTTTGGCCGTCGTGCCATCCTGAACCTTCGTCAGACATTGGCGTCCAAGATTCTCGAGCTGGAGCATGACTCATTGTACAACAAGTACAAGGACCGTGTGGGTCAGGTTATCTCTGGTGAGGTATATCAGGTATGGAAGCGCGAAGTACTCATTGTAGACGATGAGAACAATGAGTTGATCCTGCCTAAGTCAGAGCAGATTCCTGCCGACGTATATCGTAAAGGTGAGACCGTGCGTGCCGTCATCCTGAGAGTGGACAACGAGAACAACAATCCAAAGATTATCCTCAGCCGTACAGCTCCCATCTTCTTGCAGCGACTCCTCGAGGCCGAAGTGCCTGAGATCAATGATGGTCTTATTGCCATCCGTCGCATAGCACGTATGCCTGGCGAGCGTGCCAAGATAGCAGTAGAGTCTTTTGATGAGCGCATAGACCCAGTAGGAGCCTGTGTCGGTGTAAAGGGAAGCCGTGTACATGGTATCGTGCGCGAGCTTTGCAACGAGAACCTCGACGTTATCAATTACTCAAGCAACATCAAGCTCTTCATCCAGCGTGCGTTGGCTCCTGCCCAGATTACCTCTGTCAATATCGACGAGGAAAATCACAAGGCAGAGGTGTATTTGCAGCCAGAGGAGGTAAGTTTGGCTATTGGTCGTGGTGGTATGAACATCAAGTTGGCTTCCATGCTCACCGAGTACACCATCGATGTGTTCCGTGAAATCAATGAGGCAGATGCTGATGAGGATATCTATCTGGACGAGTTCTCTGACGAAATTGACCAGTGGGTGATTGATGCCATCAAGGGTATTGGTCTTGATACTGCCAAGCAGGTGCTGAAGGCTCCACGCAACATGCTGATTGAGAAGGCAGACCTCGAAGAGGAAACTGTTGACAGTGTCTTGAAAGTATTGCGTGCCGAGTTCGAAAATTAATAAATATAAAAGAAGGAGATATAAAGTATAAATATGAGCATCAGATTAAACAAAGCACTACGTGAATTGAACATAGGACTTCAGACGGCAGTTGAATTCCTGGAAAAAAGAAACGAATTAGGGGAGGTGAAAGCCGAACTGAACTTCAAGTTGAGCGACGAACAATATAAGGCGCTCAATGATGCCTTCAGTCAGGATAAGGAAGTTCGTAATCAGGCAGAAAAGCTCTTCACTAAGAAGACCAAAGAGAAGAAGCGTGCACCAGAGCCTAAGGACAACCGCGCCGAAAGCATCCTCGAGTCAAGCCGCCAGCAGCAGTTTAAGCCGCTGGGCAAGATTGACCTGGACCAAATCGGCAAGGCAAATGCTGCTCAGTCTGCTGCTCCTAAAAAGACAGAGGCGAAGGAAACAGAGACTGCTGCCGTCAGTCCTGCGCCAGTAAACAATGCTCCTAAGAAAGAGGAAAAGCCTGTTGAGACAGCTTCTGTAGTAGAAAAAACTCAGAAGTCTGATGTAGAGTCTGTTGCCAAGCAGCCAGAAGTTAAGGCGGAAAATAAGTCTGAAAAGGTGGAAGTCAAGCCTGTCAACAAGCCTGAAGCTAAGGAAAGTAAGCCTGAGGTGAAGGAAAGCAAGCCTGAAGCTAAGGAAGAAAAGGCTGCCAGTCAGCCTGTAGCAGCTCAGCCAGCTGCAACCAATACGGTCTTCACACTGAAGAGCGAGCAGAAGTTTGCTGCCAATGAGCCTAAGGTGCTCGGAAAGATAGACCTTTCTACCCTTAATCAGAGCACTCGTCCTAAGAAGAAGACCAAGGAGGAGCGCCGTAAGGAGCGTGAGGACAAGTTTGCCCAGCAGCATAGCGAGCGTAAGAAGCGTGTGCGCATCAATAAGGAGCGTGTAGACATCAATGCCGAGTCTTCGCAGGGCAATAACGGCAAGAACAACAATAACAATGGCGGCAACCAGAACAATAACAATAATGGTGGCGGCAAGAAAAAGAATAAAAATAAGAATAAGAACAATAACAACAAGGGCAATAACCAGCGTCAGATAGAGGTCGACGACGAGGCTGTAGCACGCCAGGTAAAGGAAACCCTTGCCCGTCTTACAAGCAAGAGCCAGAACAAGAAGGGTGCTAAGTACCGTAAGGAAAAGCGCGAGGCTGTGCAGGAGAAACTTCAGGACCAGGTTCGTCAGGAGCAGAAGGAGAGTAAAATACTGAAACTCACAGAGTTCGTTACCGTAAGCGAATTGGCTACGATGATGGATATCAGCGTTACTCAGGTTATCTCTACCTTGATGGGTGTTGGAATCATGGTATCTATCAACCAGCGTCTGGATGCAGAGACCATCAATATGGTGGCTGAGGAGTTCGGCTTCAAGACCGAATATGTCAGCGCAGAGGTTCAGGAAGCTGTCAGCGAGGAAGTGGATGATGAGAACGATTTGGTTCCACGTGCTCCAATCGTAACAGTGATGGGTCACGTAGACCATGGTAAGACTTCTTTGCTCGACTACATCCGCAATACCAATGTGATTGCCGGTGAGGCGGGTGGTATTACCCAGCACATCGGTGCTTACAGTGTGACACTGAACAGCGGTCGCAAGGTAACCTTCCTGGATACTCCTGGTCATGAGGCGTTCACCGCCATGCGTGCCCGTGGTGCTCAGGCCACCGATATCGCCATCATCATCATCGCAGCCGACGACTCTGTGATGCCTACTACCAAGGAGGCTATCGCCCATGCTCAGGCTGCAGGTGTGCCAATGGTATTTGCTATCAACAAGATTGATAAGCCAGGTGCCAACCCAGACCGTATTCGTGAGGACTTGGCTAACATGAACTTGCTCGTTGAGGAGTGGGGTGGTAAGTACCAGTGCCAGGAAATCAGTGCCAAGAAGGGTATCGGTGTTCACGATTTGCTCGACAAGGTGCTCCTCGAGGCTGACATGCTCGACTTGAAGGCTAACCCTAACCGTCGTGCCACAGGTACCATCATCGAGTCTTCTCTCGACAAGGGACGTGGATATGTATCTACCGTATTGGTTGCCAATGGTACTCTGAAGGTAGGCGATATCGTACTTGCCGGTACTTCTTGGGGTCGTGTGAAGGCGATGTTCAATGAGCGTAATGCCAATATCAAGTCGGCTGCTCCTGCAGAGCCAGCCATTATCCTTGGTTTGAATGGTGCTCCTACTGCCGGTGATCAGTTCCATGTTATCGAGACTGAACAGGAGGCTCGCGAGATAGCCAATAAGCGTGAGCAGCTGCAGCGTGAGCAGGGCTTGCGTACTCAGAAGCGCTTGACTCTTGGTGATATTTCTCACCGTATCGCACGTGGTGAATTCCATGAGTTGAATGTCATTGTGAAGGGTGATACCGACGGTTCTGTTGAGGCTTTGAGCGACTCTTTCATCAAACTTTCTACCGAGAAGGTTCAGGTGAACGTAGTCAACAAGGCTGTGGGTCAGATTTCTGAGAACGACGTCATGCTGGCTTCTGCTTCAGATGCTGTCATCGTTGGTTTCCAGGTTCGTCCTTCTGCTGATGCTCGCAAGGCTGCCGACCGTGAGGGTGTTGAAATCAACACATACTCTATCATCTACGATGCTATCGATGATATCAAGAGTGCGATGGTTGGTATGCTCGACAAGGTGAAGAAGGAAATCGTTACCGGTCAGGTTGAGGTTAAGCAGACCTTCAAGATTTCTAAGGTGGGTACTATTGCCGGTTGTCTCGTTACCGAGGGTAAGGTACACGCTAAGGATAAGGCTCGCGTCATCCGTGACGGTATCGTGATCCGTACTGCAGATATCGGAGCCTTGAAGCGTTATAAGGATGATGTGAAGGAGGTGGTTACCGGTATGGAGTGCGGTTTGAGCCTTGTCAACTACAACGATATTCAGGAAGGTGACGTTATCGAGACCTTCACAGAGATCGAGGTAGAGCAGAAACTTTAATAAAGTGAAGAGTGAATGAGGAGCGAAGAATTGGAAATGAGGAGTAAGAAACGTCGTTTCGGTCAAATCACCTTTCCTTTCGCTCTATCATATATATAATATAATAAGGTAGGGATGAGCCTCAAGAGGTTTATCCCTATTTATGGTTAAAATAACGAAAGGTTATTCTGAATAACAATGGCAGAGAAAGAGAAAGAACAAAATCAGGTTGTCAAGGACGTGATAGACCAGAAATATGAGTATGGCTTTACCACCGACGTGCATACTGAAATCATAGAGAAAGGACTCAACGAGGATGTTGTGCGCCTTATCTCTCAGAAGAAAGGAGAGCCCGAATGGATGCTCGAATTTCGTCTGAAAGCCTACCATTACTGGAAGACACTTAGGGAACCAAAGTGGGGACATGTACATGTGCCGCCTGTCAACTATCAGGAGATATCTTACTATGCCGACCCATTGGCTAAGAAGTCTAAGAACAAGGAGATAGACCCTGAGTTGGAGAAGACATTCGACAAGCTTGGCATTCCTCTGGAGGAGCGCTTGGCTCTGAGTGGAACCGCAGTAGACGCCATCATGGACTCCGTGTCGGTGAAGACAACTTTCAAGGAGAAGCTTCGAGAGAAGGGCGTTATTTTCTGCAGTATTGGTGAGGCCATCAAGGAACATCCCGATTTGGTGAAAGAGTATTTGGGAACAGTAGTGCCATATCGCGACAACTTCTATGCAGCCTTGAACAGCTGTGTGTTCAGTGACGGTTCCTTTGTCTATATTCCAAAGGGTGTTCGCTGTCCTATGGAGTTGAGTAGCTATTTCCGCATTAATGCCCGCAATACAGGTCAGTTTGAGCGTACATTGATTATTGCCGACGACGATGCCTACGTTTCTTACTTAGAGGGATGTACAGCACCTATGCGTGATGAGAACCAGCTCCATGCAGCTATTGTAGAGATTATTGTCAAGGACAATGCCGAGGTGAAGTATTCTACCGTTCAGAACTGGTATCCTGGTGATGAACATGGAAAGGGTGGAGTCCTGAATCTCGTGACCAAGCGAGGCGACTTGCGTGGTGTCAACTCGAAGTTGAGTTGGACTCAGGTAGAGACGGGCTCCGCCATTACCTGGAAGTATCCTTCCTGTGTCCTGCGTGGCGACAACTCTGTAGCTGAGTTTTACAGTGTGGCTGTTACCAACAATTATCAGGAGGCCGATACAGGTACCAAGATGATTCATATGGGTAAGAATACCAAGAGTACCATTATATCGAAAGGTATCTCTGCAGGACATAGCCAGAACTCTTATCGAGGTCTGGTACGTGCCACAGCTAATGCCGACAATGCCCGTAACTACAGTTCTTGCGACTCATTGTTGTTGGGCAGTGATTGTGGAGCACATACTTTCCCATATATGGATGCGCAAAACGATACCGCTGTGTTCGAGCATGAGGCAACCACCTCGAAGATTTCTGAAGACCAGCTCTTCTATTGCAATCAGCGAGGCATTCCTACCGAGGAGGCTGTTGGCCTGATCGTAAATGGTTATGCCAAGGATGTGCTCAACAAGTTGCCTATGGAGTTTGCCGTTGAGGCTCAGAAACTCCTGAGTGTTTCACTCGAAGGAACCGTAGGATAGTTATCATAATTCTCGATGAAATCGATAAAAATTGACTAAAATTATGTTAGAGGTAAAGAATCTGCATGCTACTATTGCAGGCAAAGAAATATTGAAAGGTATCAACCTGACTATTAATGACGGCGAGATACATGCGATTATGGGACCTAACGGTTCTGGTAAGTCAACCTTGAGTGCTGTGCTCACAGGCAACCCTCTCTATACAGTAACTGAGGGCGAGGCTATCTTCAACGGCAAAAACCTGCTGGATATGAAGCCAGAGGACCGTGCCCGCGAAGGTTTGTTCCTTTCTTTCCAATATCCAGTAGAGATTCCTGGCGTATCTATGACCAACTTCATGCGTGCGGCTATCAATGCCAAGCGTGAGTATCAGGGTTTGGAACCATTGAATACAAGCGAGTTTATGAAACTGATGCGCGAGAAGCGAGAGTTGGTAGAACTTGACAGCAAGTTGGCTCGCCGTTCTGTAAACGAAGGTTTCTCTGGTGGAGAGAAGAAGCGCAATGAGATTTTCCAGATGGCAATGTTGGAGCCAAAGCTCTCTATCCTTGATGAGACAGACTCTGGTCTCGATGTAGATGCGATGCGTATTGTGGCTGATGGCGTGAACAAGATGCATACCGACAAGACTTCTGCCATCGTCATCACTCACTATGAGCGTCTGCTCGATATGATTAAGCCAAGTGTGGTTCACGTACTCTATAAAGGTAGAATCGTGAAGACAGCCGGTCCTGAACTTGCCAAGGAGATTGAGGCTCGTGGCTACGACTGGATCAAGGCTGAAGTAGATGAGAAATAATTAGGAGGATGGCTATGCTTTCAGAAAAACAATATTTAGACTTGTATCAGTCTTCGTCGAGAATGATCAAGAAGAACAGTGCCGAGGTGCTCAATGCTGTGCGCGATGCAGCTTTTGAGGACTTCCGTCGCCTGGGCTTTCCTTCTCGCAAGGTGGAGAGATACAAGTACACAGATATGAGTGCCATCTTCGAGCCCGACTATGGTTTGAACCTGAATCGACTGGAGATTCCTGTAGACCCTTATCAGGCTTTCCGTTGTGATGTGCCCAATCTCAGTACTTCACTATACTTCGTGGTTAATGATGCTTTCTATAACAAAGCTCTTCCAAAGGTAGAACTTCCAGAGGGCGTTATCGTGGATTCTTTGAGCAAGATTGCTGCAGAAAACCCTGAATTCATCGGGAAATACTATGCTAAGATTGCCAAAACAGACGAGGATGGCATTACTGCCCTGAATACAGTCTTGGCTCAGGATGGTTTGTTCATCTATGTGCCCAAGAATGTAAAAGTGGAGCGTACTGTGCAGGTCATCAATATTCTTCGCTCGGATGTCGACCTGATGGTGAACCGTCGTGTTCTCATCGTCTTGGAGCAGGGTGCTGAAGCAAAGTTCCTTTTCTGCGACCATGCAGCTGACGACAAGAATTTCCTTGCCACACAGGTTATTGAGGCTTTTGTAGGCGAGAATGCGAGTCTTGATCTTTATTGTCTTGAGGAGACTCATTACAAGAACCGTCGTGTCAGCAATGTTTATATAGAGCAGCAGGCCAACAGCCGTGTGAACCATAATGTGATTACCCTTCATAATGGTATCACCCGCAACCGTCTCGACTTGGTGTTCAAGGGCGAGGGAGCAGAATGTTTCTGCAATGGTTGTGTCATTGCCGATAAGAACCAGGTGGTGGATAACAATACACTCATTGATCATCAGGTGGGACATTGTACCAGCAATGAACTTTATAAATATGTACTCGATGGTGAGGCCCGAGGAGCTTTTGCCGGTAGAGTGCTGGTTCGTCATGGTGCCCAGAAGACTATTTCTCAGGAAACCAACCAGAACCTCTGTGCTACGAAGACTGCCCGTATGTTCACTCAGCCGATGCTGGAGATTTATGCCGACGATGTGAAGTGTGCACACGGTAGTACTGTTGGTCAGCTCAACGATGCTGCCTTGTTCTATATGCAGCAGCGTGGTGTGAGCCGTGAGGAGGCTAAGTTACTCCTTCAGTTTGCGTTTATCAACGAAGTTATTGACAAGATGGAATTGGAGCCTCTTCGTGATCGCCTTCATCATCTTGTAGAAAAACGCTTCCGTGGTGAACTCAACAAGTGTGAGGGATGCAAGCTTTGCAAGTAATAATATGTAGTTAAAGGAGTTAAGAAGTTAAAGGAGTTAAGACAATTGTTATATTGTTTGAGATTCCTTTTGAAAACAGATTTACCGATGTCTTAACTTCTTTAACTCCTTAACTTCTTAACTCCTTAACTCCTTAAAATTATGTATGATATTAACAAAGTAAGAGCCGATTTCCCGATACTTTCGAGAACGGTGTACGACAAGCCTTTGGTTTATCTCGATAATGCTGCTACTACACAGAAGCCTTTATGTGTGCTTGATGCTATGCGTGACGAATATCTTAACGTCAATGCCAATGTGCATAGAGGTGTGCATTACCTTTCTCAGCAGGCTACAGATCTTCATGAGGCTGCCCGCGAGACAGTACGCAAGTTTATCAATGCTCCCAAAGTAGAGGAAATCATCTTTACCCGTGGTACTACCGAGAGTCTGAATCTCGTTGTCTCCTCTTTCTGTGATGAGTTTATGGGCGAGGGCGACGAGGTCATCATCTCTACTATGGAGCACCATTCCAATATTGTGCCTTGGCAGTTGCAGGCAGCCAAGAAAGGCATTGCCATCCGTGTTATCCCTATTAACGAAAAAGGAGAGATAAACATCGATGAATTCGCCAGTTTGTTCAACGAACGTACCAAGATTGTCAGTATTACCCAGGTAAGCAATGTGCTCGGTACGGTGAATCCTGTGAAAGAGATGATTAAGATCGCTCATGAGCATGATGTGCCCGTGATGGTGGATGGAGCTCAGAGCACACCTCATTTCAAGGTCGATGTACAGGATTTGGATTGCGAGTTCTTTGCTTTCAGTGGTCATAAGATATATGGACCTACAGGTATCGGCGTGCTCTACGGCAAGGAAGAATGGCTTGATCGTATGCCTCCTTACCAGGGAGGTGGCGAGATGATAGAGAGTGTGAGCTTCGAAAAGACCACTTTCGAGAAGTTGCCCTTCAAGTTTGAGGCAGGAACTCCCGATTATGTGGCTACTCATGGTTTGGCCAAAGCCATCGATTATGTGTCGGCTCTTGGTATGGACAATATTGCCCAGCACGAGAAAGAACTTACACGCTACTGTATGGAACAGATGCGAACCATCGATGGAATCAGACTTTTTGGAGAGCAAGAAGGCAAGGATGCTGTGGTAAGTTTCCTTGTAGGCGATATTCATCACATGGATATGGGCACACTTCTCGACCGTCTTGGCATTGCAGTTCGTACAGGTCATCATTGTGCTCAGCCTCTGATGGACCGTTATGGCATCTTAGGAACCGTTCGAGCCAGCTTTGCGCTCTATAATACCAAGGAAGAGGTTGATGCCTTGGTAGCAGGAGTGAAGCGTGTGGCACAGATGTTTTAGTACAGAATCTTAAAACACTTTTGACCTGTACGGTTGGCACGCCCAGAAGGGGCAGAAGCTCTTAGCCCAGGGCAGCGCCCTGGGTTGTTTTGGACGCAAATCTGTCGCCCTGTAAGGGCAAAAGCTTTATATTATTGCCAGGAGTTTTAAAGCTTTTGCCCTTACA
>ERZ780131.285-NODE-285-length-10029-cov-14.777_pt1 | contig 10029 bp, 8 predicted proteins | sample MGYA00433081_ERZ780131 | MGnify/ENA primary metagenome ERZ780131 (study PRJEB29588, sample SAMEA2147193) | human gut metagenome | biome: human gut; feature: human-associated habitat; material: faeces | place: Denmark | collected 2008/2010 ... | reverse complement strand
AGCTTTTGGGCCTTCAGCCCGTACTTAAACCACTTGCGAAAGTTCTGTTATATTATATAACGAACAAAAGTTCATTTTATTTTCTTACCACCTCTATCTTTGCATCACCTGGACGATAAAGATAGGATCAAACTTCCGTCCTTGACAAGGATATGACTCTGCGATTAACAAAACATATACTATTTTAAACATTTTGTTCCTTACGCCAGGCTGCTGGCGTCTTGCTCTCAAAGCGCGAGAACACCCTTGAGAAATAAGAGGACGAGGAGAAACCGGAATAGATAGCCACCTCTTCCTGTTTGACATTCGGATTCTCACGCATATAGCTTTTTGCCTCTTCCAGACGCAGCTTCGTAATCCAGGTGCTGAAGTTGGTACCGTGTTTACGGTTGATATAGCGAGACATATATAGCTTGTTGGTACCCATCTCTGCCGCCAAGTCATCTATCGTCAACTGAGGAGCGAGGAACCGCTTTTCGGAAATCCATCTCTTCACTTGCTCGCCAAAGAGCTGCTCATAGTTGTCTGTCTTCGAGGATTTCAGTTTTTCTGTATCTGTCTCCATCCTTTCTCTTTCCGTTACCTCAGCGCTGTTCAACTTACCATACATGGAGGCATAGTTGATGAAACTGATGGCTATGTAGAAATTGGCAGAGACGACATAAACCTGGAAAAGATAATTGTAGATAATGCCCCCAAGCAACGTGGTGAAACACAGCACACTGATAAGGATGATGAGGATAACACTCTTCTTGATCCAGAACATAAACTGCTGCATATCCTCCGCAAAGTAATTGTCCAGTTTACTCCTCTTCTCATTATATAGGATATAGAAACGTCTCAAGAACAACACGTATTGCACAAAGAATATGAAGAAGGGGAACCACGAGACCCAAGCACCCGCTTTGCCAAAGACTCCTATGGTGGAAGTTATCATCAGGGCAACAGATGTCAGTAAGACAATCCAGTCCTTACTGAAGTTTCGCCACGACATATACTTCTCGTCCAACAAATAGAAGAAAGTAGAAAAGAAGAAGATGGCTTCCAGACAGAAGAAGATAAAATCAGCGCACTTGATATATGGATTGAGCTCTTTCCAATCGTCAGAGGTGTAAATAGCTAAGTAGACGAAAAGATTCAATCCCATGATAAAATATGTAGTTGCCAAACATCTCTTCGCCTTGCGATAAGGAAGATATTCGGCAGCAAGAGGCACTTTTCCGAACAACAGGACAATGCCGAGGCCAAAATAAATGGCTCCAACACATTGAATCAACACAATGAAATAATGCTCTAACAACTCTATCATATACAATTTTAATTACGCAATACAAAAGTACAAAAAATAATTATTACCCCCCCGAATTAAGACAAAAAAGCGACATTTTTCACTCTTTTTACACTTTTGCGTCATTTTTTCCATTTTTGAAATTGTAAAAAGAGTAATTTTTCTAATATTAAAAGTATTCACTACAAAGTTTCCACTATCTTTGCAAATGTTTAAAACTGGCGCTCCAACTATTCATCACCAAAAACTGAGTGTCGAAAATAGAATGAGTAAAACTTACACAAAGACTTTTCTAAATTGAAATGAAATGAGAAAAAAACTACAACAACTGCACAACGAAGCAGCACAAAAGAGATTCACCACATTCATTGCTCTCTTTGTCGTGCTTCTATTCGTCATTGGAGGAAGTCTCCAAGTACAAGCCCAGGATACCAATACGAATGGAACTCACATCGCGGGCATCGAATCGCTGACTGGTTGCAGCGAGAAACAGGTAAGAGATGCTAAAATCATCAACAACACTTTTCCTGATGAAGACAAAAGCAAGATCTTCTTCCTATACAATGTCAAGACGGGTCTGCTGCTCAATGCAGGAGGCTATTGGGGAACTCATGTCTCTTTGAAAGAATACGGAATGCCGCTATGGATACATATCGACAAAAACGACTGGATTCACCTTGGTCAAAAGTTTGACTCGAAGGAATCGAAAGAAGAGGGCAACTACCTGGAATACGAGACTGGGAATAAGCCTTCTGAAGACAATGGTGTTTATATAGACAGAGCATATATTTATAAACTAACTGGCACTTTGAAGAACATCGTCAAGAGAGGCTGGAAACTGGAGGATGTTTCTGGCAAGACCAACACCTACAGACTATACACGCACAGCAACACCTCATTGACTCCGAACATATCACCTAAATTTGGCAAGACCAAGTATTACCTCATCGCAGCCAAGACACAAGGCGACGTAGACAAGAACTGCTATGTTGTGGAAGGAAATAAAAATAAAGAGATAGCCGAAGGCTACGACGAATGGAGATTCCTGTCTTACCAACAGATATTAGATCTCCAGGACAAGAACACCGACAACATCATCTCGGCCATCGACTTGACCTTCCGCCTGCAATGCCCAGGCTTCTCTCGTGAGAATGCGGCTATGCACAACTGGAAGGCTTATCAATATGGAGGAAGTGGACAAATCAGATTAGGCTTGGAGCATTATTACAAACCTTTCGTTAAAAACAGCAATGGAACAACAGCCGGCAGCAATATCAAGATCAAAGATTCTTATACCTCAGATTTCGGAAATGGCTTCAGCTACACATTTCCCGATGGCGCTATCACGTTCACAGAAAACGAGAATTACGAGCGTCATTGCGGTAAGTATTATTGCGCTGATGCCAAGAATTTCCGAGGCACCATCTACCAGGATGTCACTGTGACTCATGGCGGTGCATACGTCATCGAGTGCAAGGGATTCTCCACTACTACTAAGGCAAAGCTCTATGCCTGCTTGGTAAATAAGGTCGACAACACTGCGGACACAAAGACGATGCATGCCACCATTCTGGGACAGACTGATTACATGTCTGCACAGGAAAAGAAAGCGCTACATATCGAAGAGCAGAATATGGACTATGCTGCCAAGGAATTCTACGGCAGTCACAAATACTTCAACAGTGTGCTGGTACAAGTGCCTGAAAAAGGCGGCACTATCCGGTTCGGTATCGAAATCGGAACGAAGGAAGACGAAGACAAGGAGTCTGTAGAATCAGAGTGGACGGTATTCGATGACTTCCGCCTCCTCTATACAAGCAAGACAACTGATGGCGACTTGGTTCTCGATCAGGACAGAGACAACCTGAATTATCTGAAGGATTGCTCCAACACCTACAAGAGTGTGACGCTCCACCTCAACAAGACCTTCGACAAGGACAAGTGGAATGGTTTGGTATTACCCGTAAGCCTCACCAAGGACCAACTCACCCAGGCATTCGGTCCTAACGTGAAACTGGCAAAGCTCAACAAGTTGACCAGCAATGAGATACAGTTTGTCAGCATAGATATGAGCGAGGCGGGAAACGAAACGACTGTGATGGAAGCCTACAAACCTTACATCATTTTCCCTACCAAGCATGCCGAACAGGAACAGACTCCTGCCTACACGGCATTGCTGAGTAAGATAGTCAACGGCCAGGCAAAGGATGAACGGGTGATCATCGGCAAGAACCATATCGACATTCCCAATGTCACATTCGCTGTTGACGGTGAGAACAAGAACAACCTCACCAATATGAACACAACGAACTGGACAACCAACAGCAGTATTGTTGTTGACGGCTCTGGAACTCCTTTCGTCACAGGCAACGGCACTATGACAGCCTTCGGAACATTTGCCAGAACCTTCGGAAAAGGCACACAGAATACAGACGAGAAAGATAATAATTACGGCAAATGGAACATCGAGAACAAGTCAAAGATCATAGATGGTCGCAGCGACCTGAAGGGCTGCTACTTCTTCTCTGGAGGCAACATGTATTATAGTTCCGCCTCAAGACAAAGAGGCTTGCGAGGCTTCAGCGTATGGTTCGCACCAACTACTGCTTCCGGCAACCCTGCCAAACCTGCCAACGTTTTCCTTGATGGTGTATCCTTGGACAAGACCACTGGCATCAGCCCCATCATCTATGGCGAAGAAGAAAGCAGAATTGACAGATTCGCCCATGGCATCTATAGCCTGAATGGTCAACTCATCAGCAACAGCAGTTCCTTAGACGGACTTCCAAGTGGAATCTACATTCTGAACGGCAAGAAAGTTATCAAGAGATAATCGGGAGCTACAAGTCTTGAGCAAGAAAGCCAGGACTAACAAAACTATTAGTAAAACACTCAAAATCGACAGACGATGAAAAAAAGATATATGTGTCCTATGACCACAACCATCATGGCTGAGACTTGCAGCATCTGCGCAGGCTCTCCTCCCAAATGGGCAGTATACCCAAAGCAAGACGACCCTGAAGTGCCAGAAGAGCCATCCAACTGGGGAGAAATCATCTGGGACAAGGGAGAAGGTACATTCGACCCGTTCGACCCAGACAACTGGTAAAAGAAATACCAATCTGCATACGTGAGTATCCTTCTTACAAACTGAACATTCTCATGTACGGAAGTTCTGTAAGAAATTACAATACCCGAGAGCGTAAGAACGCAATCATACCACAAAAAAAACTCGCAAGACTCTACTGAATCTTGCGAGTTTTTATGTTTACAAGAATCGCTATTCCTTCATCATAGACAGCTGGTTCTTGAATGTAGTATTTGTTTTTAGCGTCATGAGCATCAGGTTTTTGTTGTCGTTATTAGGTTTATTCGGTAGCAGGCAGGTGGGGTATTTAAAGCTTCTCAGAACTTTCTCGTATCTTGAGAATCATCGGAACCACCTCCTTATATATCTTATTATCTCCATTGATATTTCTCATGAGCAGTTCGCAGGCTTTTGCACCCTGCTCGTGCGCCTTGTCCATAATGGCAGTGAGCCGAGGAGTAACAAAGGCAGCAGCATCACCATCGGTGAAACCGATGATGGCCACATCTTCAGGTATGCGAAGTCCCTTGGCCTTGATGGCATCAAAGGCAGCATAGGTGATGATGTCATTAAAGGCAAGAATGGCATCTGGCGGATTGGGGCCCTCAAGCAGCCGAAGGGTATTGTTGCGAGCCACCTCGAAGTCTATCTTGTCGCACACCACAAGGTCTCGGTCTATCGTGATACGGTTTTCACGCAAAGCCTCAAGATAACCATGTTTGCGTCGGCGTACCATATCCAAATTATTTGGTCCTCCGATGAAGGCTATCCTCTTGGAGCCCGTCTCTATCATGTGCTGAGTGGCTTCCTGTGCTGCAACATCTCCATTAGCCACCACCTGCGAGAACTTGTCTTCGAGACAGCATCGGGCAAAGAATACGAGCGGAATGCTCATGTCATGGAGTTGTTCGAAATGGGAATAATCCACAGTATCCTGTGCCAGACAGGCGATGATGCCTTCCACATGCATATTAAGGAAGTTGTCGAGGGCACGCTCTTCGCGTGTATGGTCCTCATGACTGTTGGCACTGATAACAGAGTAGCCCTGTTTGGAGGCATAATCTTCTATACCATCAAGCACAGCTGCATAGTAATGGGTTACCAAGTTGGGAACGATAACTCCTATGACCCTTGGCGCTTCCTTGCGAAGGCTTTGTGCAAAGGGATTGGGACGGTAGTTCAACTGCTTGGCAAGCTCTTTCACTTTTCGTGTCATCTCCTCTCCCACCTCATGGCTGTTTCGCAAAGCTCTTGATACGGTAGCTATGCTCACGCCCAGATGGTCGGCGAGATCTTTGAGTGATGTTCTGCGTGGCTTCATGTGTGGTAAATAAGTTTAAGCTATATATTAATTTCAACATGGCATCTTGCTGCCTTTTTTGTACAGAGATAAAGCAAGCAAGCGCAATGAAAGTTTACTTTCAAATTGCCGAGTGCCGCCAATCTTCTGCAAAGATTGTGCAAACGAGCGCAATGAAAACTTGCTTTCAAATTGCCGAGTGCCGCCAATCTTCTGCAAAGATACATCATTTTTTCGTGAATCGAAAACGTTTACGTGCATTTTTTAAAGAAAAACATATTAAGGTTTCATTTTTTCTTGTAATTTTGCACTCAGAAAAGTAATGAATAGTTGATAATAAGTTAGTTAGAAAATGGGAGCTTAGTGATGTCGTGAGACATTTCTAAGCTTTTTTTGTGCGCTTACTTAAAGGCACTGCACCTGTCGTGCCATTATATCACTCAACTATCGCAGGGTGTGGGAATTTATTGAAGTTAGATATAATATTCTGCCGAGTCGATGAGTCCTGCTCTCAAGGCATACTTGGTCGCTTCATGAGCATTGTTGACATCGAGCTTTCTGAAGATGTTCTTGCGATGAGTGTTGACAGTATGAAAGCTGGAGAAACGTTTTTCGGCTATTTCCTTGGTCGTCATACCGAGAGCGATGTCTATCAGAATCTCTGTCTCTGTCTTGGTGAGTTTCACTTTTTCCTCAGTCTTGGCAGGTGGCGGTGCAAGAAGCACCTCCGTCATGTGCTGACAGATAAAGCGATTGCCATGCACACAATACAGAATGGCAGCCTTGATTTCCGACAGCTGACTATCTTTGGTCAAGATACTGAACTGCGTACTGCTTGCTATGAGCACACGTACAAAGTCCACACTCAGGTCTTCGCTGAAGAGCAACCATCGGGTGTGGGTGAATCGCTGGTGCAGGATGAGCAGCTCATCGGCATCGTTGATATCAAAGAGCGTATAGTCAAGCACTACCACCGCATCGTCGTCATCCTTCAGGGCAAGCATCAATTCTGCCTTGTCCTCTACGTACTTCCACTCAATTCCAGGCATTTCCTCCTTATCGCCAACATTCATCTGCTGGATGATGTGAACCAGTCCCATACGGGTAATGTCCTGTCTGTCTGCCAGTAATATTCTCATCGCATGCTTGTTTTTATGTTGATATTTTCTGCCTATACTCTTTCACACATTCTCCCATTTAGAATGTCATCGAGAATCCGAAACGTATGCCCCACTTGCTGATGTCCTCATTATTCAGATAGGTGAGTCGGCGCACATACTCTACAGCAAAGAACTTGAATATGTTGTGTACACCAGCCACACACTCCCAGTAGGGTGTATTGTTCATCACGTGCGATTTGCTTGGGAACTTAAACAGTTCCGTATCCCCTTGGTTTTTCTCCAAATAAGGATTGTTCTTATCGGTGAGGTTTCCCCATACGCCTTTCACGGCGAAATATTCACGCCACTTCAGCTTCTTGATGAGCGGAATACGGTTGAGCAACTTGCCGTTCATATCCCACGACAGAGACGCAAACACCTGACGGTCGTTGAGAAACTCCCAGTCTCTCATCAGGCTCACACTCGATTCAGACTCAAAGTACGAGAGGTTGACAGGCGGCAGGATGAGCATCGGGAATGGTACCTTGTTCCATTGAGCCTGTCCCACAGCATGGAAGTCGAGATAACCGAAACTGCCAAGCCACTGACGCTTATAGATACTCACTTTCGTGATGTTGCTGTGATACTGTCCACCCATAAAGCCTTTAAAGCCCATGGTATGCGAGATTCCTATCTCTGGACTGTCGAGGTTGATAGGCAGTCGTTGCTGCTTGGTGTTGACATAGGTGACTCCAGGATTGTAATTGATGCCCACATTGATGTCGGTCATTCTGATTTTCTTCACCTCGCTTCCATCCAGTGTGAAGTAGTGCAGATTGCCTGCAGTACGGTTGCTCTGCCAGCGTATACCGGTATTAAAACGCAGTCCCCAATCGGTCTCGTAGGTAAAGGCGAGCCGCTGTCGATGATAGAGGAACATCTCGTCCTGCGTTGCCGCACGGAAGGTCATGAAGATATTGTCCTTGTTGTGCTGCAGATTGTCATCGGAAGGCGACATGATGTCACGGGACACCTCAAAGGTAACATTCCGCATCGGGAACTCGAAGGGACTGTTTTTCTTCTTGTTGAGCGAGTAGGTCAACACATGTCCTGTATACCATTCGTTACTCTTCGTACCATAGGCCACATAGCCGTTCCAGAAGAAATGGGGATTGAGCGCAGCCATGGTACGACCAGCCAGACGAAGACGTATGCCGTCTACATAGTTTTTAGACAGATAGGTGTTGACAGGACCGAGGTCGAACTTACTTTTCTTTCCGCCCGGACCACTTCCTATCTCCACATAGTTCTCCATGAGAACCTTTACACCCAGGATGATCCACTTGAAACCTTTGGAATTCTCCATGCGGTGGATGAAACTGTCCATCGACGATTCACTCTTGGTCAGGTCCACCTGCCGGTACTTGTTCCAGTAAGCCTCATCGCGGTTCATGGCATCTATGTCATGCCGCACTTTAGCCTTGCCCTTGAAAAGTACCTTGGGCAGTTCGTCGAAGGAATAGTCGGTAAGACGGGTGTTGCGCACCACGAGCAAGTCTTGCAGCACCTTGTTGGTATGTATTTCCGCCACCATATCATCCTTGGAAAGCACCCATTCACCATTGTCCAAACGTGTGAATTCCTGCTCTATCTTCATATCCTTCACCCAGTTCACGTCGCTGTTGTGAGGCATATAGAGATTGCATTTCTTGACATGCAGCGTACTGTCGGCTGTCACATACAGTTCGCCACGGAAACCGAAGTCCTGCGAGTTGGCAGGAATAAACTGCAGATGATAGCAGAGGTCGCGCTCCACATAGACCGTGTCCTCTATATAATAATGATAAAAGGAAATAGCCGTTCTGCCGATAGGCGACGGGAAGGGATACTGCAACAGGCGCACATAGTCATCATAGATATCCACATCGGTAAACACGTCTTTCATCGTGGTACTCAGAATCTCACCCGTCTGTATCACCTGACCAATACCATTAGTCTGCTGTCCCTTGATGATATCTTTCTCGCTCTTGGGATCTTTGCGATAGATATGCTGCGATACCGTCTCGTCGACACTCACAGGGAGAGTGAGTTTACCATTATAGGGCGATTTCTCCACCTGGTCGAGCAGATATTGTCGTTTACTGAAAAACTTGCCTTCAAGCTGTTCTTTCGAAAGGTCGTTCAGGGCAAGGGTTATCTTCTGATATTTGTCATACTGATAGTATGGATGGTTGGCCAGATCGGTTTTCTTCTTGGCTGCGATAACGCGGCGCATCAGCTCCACAGCAGGATTGTCCTTGCGCTTGTACTTACCCCGTTTCGACTTCACCACCACTTCATTGAGCCTACGGCTGTCATCCTTTAGTTTTATCTCAAGGAAGTTGGTGTTGGCGTCCACCTTCACCGTCTGCGTCTTGTAACTCAAGGCACTCACGGTAAGCATCCAACCTTCATGCTTTTCTATGGAGAAGCGGCCTTCGCCATCGCTCGACACAGCTATTCTGTGTCCTCGGTACTGCACGCTGGCATAAGGTACAGCAAATCCGTCAACGTCGATGACGCGACCTGATATTTTCTGTTGTGCCATCATCTGCTGCGTCAAAGCAACAAGCAGCACAACCATCATATATATGCGGAGTTTAATCTTCATGTCCTAAATACCTTTTTATTTTTTATAACTCTTCTCTTTCTTGTAATTCTTTCTGTCTTTATCAGGGCACACTCTCCCCTTCACTGATTTTGATTGCAAAGTTATAAATATTATCTGAAAAGAGAGGAAAACTTTTTAATTAATTTAGTTTTTTACCTTATTTTTGGCATATTTGTCGAATATTGGAAAAAACTATTTGGTTATTTAAGGTTTTTGGCGTAATTTTGCAAACTGAACGTTTTCGTTAAGCCAAATGGGCAGAGAAAGCTTGCTTTCGCTCTGCCATGGCGAGAAAAGGTGCGCGCAAGCGAACGTTTTCGTTAAGCCAAATGGCGAACTCTTATACTCAAGTATCGCATGCGGTTCAAGTACGGGCTGAAGGCCCAAAAGCTCATAGCCCAGGGCAATGGACGCAAGCAGCACGCCCTGAAGGGGCAGAAGCTCATAGCCCAGGGCAGCGCCCTGGGTATAATGGCAGTCAACAAGGCGCCCTGTAAGGGCAAAAGCTTTGAAAATTGCCTGATTCTTGTGAAGCTTTTGCCCTTACAGGGCGACAAACTTGCGTCCATGATTACCCAGGGCGCTGCCCTGGGCTAGGAGCTT
>ERZ780131.282-NODE-282-length-10212-cov-12.251_pt1 | contig 10212 bp, 10 predicted proteins | sample MGYA00433081_ERZ780131 | MGnify/ENA primary metagenome ERZ780131 (study PRJEB29588, sample SAMEA2147193) | human gut metagenome | biome: human gut; feature: human-associated habitat; material: faeces | place: Denmark | collected 2008/2010 ... | reverse complement strand
GGAAAAGGAATTGATCCGGAATATAAAGATGCAGATATGGATTATGAAGTTACCAGGTCGGATATTAAGATATTAAAGCAGATTCATAGCCTTGGAGACGATCAGTATAAAAGATTGATGGCGTATATGAAGGCATTGCAGAAACTGGAGCAGATGGAAAGCATTGTGGAGGAATAATGGAAGAAACAAAAGAATTGATTACTACAGATGCTATTCGGAGTAAGGTGTACATACTTCGTGGACAGCAAGTAATGTTGGATCAGGATTTGGCAGAAATTTATGGTTATCAAGTTAAAAATTTTGATTAATCATTTAATAGATTTCTAATTATCTCTTTAGATGTTCTTATATGCCGGTATAGCCCGTTATTCCGGGCTTTTCCGGCACTTTTCATATCGGAAGAACCTCACAAATCTTTTTATTACCCCTTATGTTGTCGCTCTCAAAAGTAGTAAAAGCAGTAGTAAATTCTGCGTACTACTTATGCCGCCTTGGTTTCCTCGGCGCTTTCCGCCGCAGGCTCCGGCTTGGCCTCTGCGGTGGTTTTTGCCTTGGCTTGCAGCCGTTCCATTTCCTCCTGTGCGGAATGGAAAGTAGCGTGGGCGTAATAGTTCAGCGTCATTACAATGTTGGCGTGTCCCATGATGTACTGCAATGCCTTGGGGTTCATGCCCGCGTTTGCCATTCTGGTACAGAATGTATGCCGCATGGTGTGCGGCGTCATCACATCGGGCAGCGGCTCCTTGTGGCACTTGTTGTACTTCTTGGCAAGGCACTTGAACATGGCGTCATAGTTGACGGCGGTTTTGGGCAGGCCGTCCCGGTTCAGGAACAGGAAGTCCTTATAACCGTCAACCTCAATGCACCTGCCGTCCCTGCGCTTCTTCAACACGCGCTCAAACGCTTCATAGGCGGCTGCGCTCATAGGCACTTGACGGAATCCGCTTTCTGTTTTTGGCGCTTCGGTATAGTAACCGTCCTCGGTGCTTCTCAAAAGCTGGTGGTCTACATTCACAAAGCGCTTCTCAAAATTCAGGTCGGCTGGCGTCAGGCCGCAGAGTTCGGAAATACGAAGCCCGGTTTCCAGCAGGATCACCACCTCGTCATAATACTTGGCATAGACGGGATCGTTCTGCATGAAGTCCAAAAGCTCGTTTTCCTGTGTAGGGGTAAGCGGCACCTTTGGTACGGTATCGTCGTTGATAACCTCATTGATCTGGAAGTCAAAGGGATTCTTGCGGAGGCAATCGTCCTGTACGGCCATATAAAAGATGGCTTTTAAGGAACGCTTGCTGTTGCAGATGGTGTTGTAGGCAACGCCCTTTTCCTGCATACGCAAGGCCCATTCTTTCGCGTCAGACAGCTTCACGCTGTCAATGCTGGCCGCGCCCAGCTTATCTTCGGACAGAAGTTTCATCAACTGCTGGCGGCTCTTTTGGGTTCCTTTCCGCACATTCCCGCGCTGCCGGGTGTACTTTTCATAAAGCTGGCACACGGTCATTTTCTTGCCGATGGTGTCTATCCCGTCGTCAAGGTCTTTCTGTATCTGCTTGATCTTCTCGCGCAGGGAAAGACAGGGCCGTTTCCCGGCAGGTACTTTGTCGGTAGGTACTAACTTCCATGAGTAAACAAACTGGGTTTCTCCAAAGGTGTCAATGTATTTGTAAGCGTATCTTCCATCTGATCGCTGGCTCTCTCCAGACTTCAAAAGGCGGCCTTTGTTGTCCCGTCTTTTTTCATCTCGTTCTTTTCTTGGCATTTCGTCATGCTCCTTTCCATGACGGAAAGAGCCTTGACACGCTTATAACCTATTATAACACGCGCAAGGCCCTTTTTCACTATATTGTGTCAAGGGAATCAATGATTTTTTCAAACTGCTTCCGTTTAATCTGGATGCGGTTGCCGTTCAGGATCACCCAGCCAGCGGTGGGGTTTTCCTCGGCAAGCCGACGCAGTTTGTTTTCCCCGATCCGAAAATATTTGGACGCTTCCTCAATGGTAAGCGTGTATTTTTCCCAAATAGGCACATCGTTATTACTCATAACATGGCCCCCTTTCTTTTCAAAACAAAGGTTGTTTTTTGCGAAAGTGAGCAGAAAAGAACGGACGGCTGCTGGCACAGCTCCACGGGAATCTCACCCCCGCGTGGTTCTCACGCGGCCCTGCTCGTTGCCTGCGACGCTTCAAACGCTCGGACTACGACGGCAAGGGAGTATCATTGTCCTATCTGCGCGTCGTCGCCCGCAGGCTGCCACACCTGCTTTACGGCACGGTAAAATCGCTCCGCTTACCCCAATGAGGGAAAGCCTCTTGGCGCACCTGCCGCCCGGCTCGGCACAGACAGAATGTATCCGTCTGCCCTATGACGCGCCGCCATTGTCCTGCGGGCGTATTTGTCAAGGAGCAAAGGGGCCGCCGGGAAAACAGGCAGGCGGGGAAAGGGAAAGCCGCCTGTCTATGGCCGGGGCCTTAACCGTCAGTCGCCAATGGGACTAACGATGGAATGGATCAGCTTGATTTGCAATCGGCGCTTCATATACTCGTCAATGCAGATATGAGGCTGGCCGCTGCCGTCATAGAGCGTCCGGGTACACAGCTTATTGATATAGCCGTCGTAATGCTGCAAGACACGCTCCACGGCTTCGGCGTTACCGGCGCAGGCCGCGTCGATCACAAAATCAGGCAGAGGGCTTTTGCCCTTGTAACTGGATTGCTTCATCCGCGTTTAACCTCCCTCCGGCATGAACGCCATCAATTTTATACGCAAGTCTTTCAGGGTGCTTGTCCTGTGGCGCTGTACTGCGCTGCGGGACATTCCCATCAGGCGGCCGATTTCTTCGTCAGTCAAATCCAGAACAAAGCGGAGAATCAAAATACTCTGCTCGTCTTTTGGCAGGCTGGCAAACGCTTCGGCCACAAGCTCGTTGTCGATATGTAGGTCATAGCCATGCGAACTGAATGTAAAGCTGTCGCAGGAATACCGATCTACGGTCGAGAGCTTGTCCCAATCAGCCGGGGAAACAGCGTCCAGCGACACTTCACGGTCGCGGCGGCACTTCATTTCCCGCAGATAATCTATCGCCTCATGGTACAGAACCAGCTTGCAATAGCGGTCAAACTGGCTCCATTCACCGTATTTGCGGGGGATCGCTTCCATCTTCTCACCCCCTTTCTATGGGGGATGTGGTGGTTCTCTCCCTTTCCGCCAATAGAGCGAATGGAATCTCTCTGGCTGCCCGCTAAACGCCTCCTTTTTTCATTTTTTTGAAATTTCTTTTTGCGCCGGATAGCAGGCCGCAGGAAATAACAAAATTCGCCCGGCAGGTCAAAGACCCACAGGGCGAAACAAAAAGCAATATGTTCTTTTCCTACATGGTATAGTACATACTCATAGCCGCTTGTCCCCGCTGCCGGGGGACGGCTTTTTTTGACAGGCTAACCCCTGTCGGATTTTGTCGAAGTAGTTTTCGTTGCATAGCGGCTCCCTCCTAAAGCCGCCATGCCAGAACACGGTGCAGGGGTCGTCGAAGCAAACAGAAACGGCGGCCTTGATCTACTCAAAACCGCCGTATCGTCAGTGATACAGGAAAGCGCACGAAATCCTCTGCCCGTCAGCGGTTTTTTTTCTTTTCCCCGCTGTGGAGGCAGATGTTTTGATATGTAAGCTCGTTTCATTCCACAAAGAACAGAACCCGCCGGATCAGCTCCGGGATATTGCCTGGGGGGCGGTGATATAGTCATTCACGCCCTCATGCCGGTATTCATATTCCGTAGCAAGGTCGTTGTTCTCGGTGAGGATAAAGAACGGCAGAAGCCGGACAGGGGGATTCTTCATTTGGAACATCCCCGCCACCCGCCGCGGCGTATGAAACAGCTCCATTGCTGTGCCGTCCGGCAGTTCCAGATCACACAAGATCAGGTCTATTTCCTTATCCTCAAAAATCCGGCGCTTGGCCTCCCCAATCGAGGAAACCAGAATCAGGTCAAAGCCCTTTTGCAGCATAGCCGCCCGCAGCACTTCGGCGCTGGTATCTTCCGCATGGACAAAGAGCAACTTGTGAAAAGTCGGGGCCTTTTCGTCGGATAACTGCCGGTAAGCGTATTCCACCAGCTTATCTTGCAGCAATAGCCCTTTCATTTTGTCCATGCACAGCGTCGCGCCCCGGCGTATAGCCTCTTGTTCGTAGTCGTCCCTGTCATGGCAGGACGCCAGAATAAAAGGCAGCTCCTTGTCTGCGGCCCGCACCTCGTCCAGAAAGTCCATGCCGGAACCGTCCGGCAGGTCGAGATCACAGCAGACCACCAGCGGCATTTCCTCTTGGATGGCGGCCCGCGCTTCTTTCAGAGTGGAAGCCGTTTTTACCGGGTAGCCCCGGTGCTGTAAGTATTTTTGCAGACACCATGTATAGTGTCGCTGTCGTCAATCAGCAGTATCTTTTTCATGTGTCCTCACCCCCAATATTGATTTACCACAAGCATAAACTACAAATGTTACACAAATGTCCGAGGCGTCTTTGATTTCGACAGAAAAACAGGCTGAATTGTTACAAAGCTCGGACATTTCAAAAATTTCTTTGAGAAATGACGAAAAAAGCGGGGCAGCACACGCCGCCCCGCCGATCCCATACGGTTATTCCATTGCCCGCATTTGTTCAATCAGAGATTGTTTTTTCTGTCTGCGGATTGTCCATACAGACAAGATCAGTTCCATTCCGAACAATACCAGAATGAACAGTCCCATTTCCAAAACCGGGAATTTGTAAGGCACTACATTTCCGGCAAAAGCTCCTATACTCATTTTTCTGCAAGCAAAGATGGAAGCCGGAAGCCCAACGATCAGCGTCGCCAATGTTGCAAAGAGCGCATAGCACAGCCCCTCACAGATGTTCATTTTACATAGCTGTTTTTGTGTTAGGCCGATAGAACGCAGAATACTGTTTTCCTGCTTTCGGGCTATCTGGTTAGAGAGTGTCGTATTGATAAGGTTGATAACGCCAAAGAGAAATACCAACCATGAAAGTATCTCCATACTGCCAAACGCAAAAGAATTTGTCATTTCTTCATATTCAATCACTGTATTGATTTCATCTAAGGCAATATTACTATGGCTGGCAACAATATTTTTCAATTCAGCTCCCACATAGTCCGTTTTTTTAGCGTCATTTACAATGCTCCATGAATAGTCAAAAGAGGTGATTTCCGGGTGCAGTTCGTGGAACAACGCTTCTGGTGCAAAAAGAGTTGCCCCATCTAAGTGCATCCTGCCATGTCCTGAATATACCTTTGCAGGAGCGTATAACCCCGATATGGTAACAGAAACGGATGGCTGTTCTTCTCCCAAAGAAATCTCAACCGTTGAACCAACACCCATATCCTCATTCTGCTTTAGCACATTATAGTCAATTACAATACTACGGGAATCTGTTGGCATGGTTCCCTCTGTCAGAGCCGCTTCAACTGCCGCATAATTCTGGTCGGTCAGCATATCGCACATACCACCAGCTTGATGAATCTCTGTTTTATAAGTTGCATGGAGAGATTGCCTGCTTGGAATTATATCTGTAACGCCATCAATAGATAAGATTTTCTGCTTTAATTCCTCATTCAATGGATTTCCCGCTGCCATAACTTTTTCGCTTGCCACTTCGGAATGCAAATAAATTTTATAGTCGCCGTCCGGGAAAAACTGTCTTGCAAGCGCCTCTGGAGAACGCAGCAAAACAATGGAGGATACCACAAGCAGAATAATTCCGCCCAAACTCAATGAGGCTACAATAGCAACGGTCTTTTTTCGGTCACGCTTAAAATTCGCAATTCCCATTGAAACAGGATTGAGCTTGATATTCTTTTTCCGGCTGCGGATATTCTTTTGCGCTGGGGTAAAACGGACGGCTTCAATCGGGGAAATCCCTGCCGCAATTTTTACCGGCTTACGGATGGAAACAGATACCATGATCCAACTGCTTATGAGTGTCAAAATAACCGTTGCCACATAGGAAACAGCGTTAAAACCCTTAGAAAACAGGAGAAAACCGCCACATATGCCCAACACTGTACCAATCACAATCCCGATACTGCCGAGTTTGCGTCCCTCCCGCTTTACAATCCGCTTGATTTGCTTTGGCGTTGCACCAATCGTCCGAAGCTGCCCATAGCTCTGGATTTTGTCATTGATGGAGATACGGAAGATACTCTGGATCACAATATAGCCGCCGATCAGAACAACGGCAATCACGCCAGCCATTAGTGCAAAATCAAAGGATTTAGAGGCATAAGCAAAATACTTGCTGTTCATTTTTGGCATGGAAAGCTGATATTCCTCTGCAATCTCCCTGCAATAAGAGGTCATCAGTTCTTCGTCCAACTTGACGCTGTTTTTGAAATGAGCATAGGCGCGATAGCCAGCCGGGTCAAATCCTTTCCATTCTGTCAGGGCAGCGTTGGAAAGAATGATAGCGCAGGTATTCGCTTCTTTTTCATTTACGCTGTCCATAATGCCGGTAACGACATAATCACCATGAAAGCTCTCGGTGTCTAAGGTCACAGTGTCCCCAATCTTGGCATTGTTTCCATAGGTGGAAAGAAAGTATTCGCTTACGACAACTTCATTTGCTTTTTCAGGAACCCGGCCCTCTAACAGATTCATTTGCGCCTTGGCAATCTCCATCATTTGCGCGTCGCAATACACATAGGACGCATGATAGCCCTGTTCCGAAAGTTCCTCACCCAGCATATAGTAGCCGCCTACGCGCTCAAACTCCGGCAGTCCTTTCAGGGTTTCAATGTCGTTTTCCTCCACGCCCAGCCAGACCGCCTCATAAGTATCGACAACCTGATTGCGTTGCATTTGTGTCAGGGAAGTAGACACAATTCCCGTAAAGCAGATCAGAAACGCCGCCAGTGCAACGGCAATCACCACCATCAGATTCCGGCGCTTCTCGCTTTGCAAACTTTTCTTTGCCAGCTTCTTTGTAATGGCGCTGGTATCATTCTCAAAAGGCCATGTCATAGCCTGCCACCTCCTTACTCCACAATCTTGCCGTCCTCAATGCGGACAATCCGATCTGCAAGGCGGGCAATGTCGTTGTTGTGGGTAATCATCACAACAGTTTGCCGGAACTCTGCACTGGTGCGCTTGATAAGCCCCAGCACCTCGGCGCTGGTCTTGCTATCAAGGTTGCCGGTTGGCTCGTCGGCCAGAACAATAGCCGGTTTGGTAATCAAGGCGCGGGCGATAGCCACACGCTGCTGCTGGCCGCCGGAAAGATTGTTCGGCATATTTTTCAGTTTATCTTCCAGCCCCAGCAGGTGAACGATCTCGTCCAAAAACTTCTGATCCACCGTGTCCCCGTCCAGCTCCACCGGCAGGACGATGTTCTCATACACATTCAGGATAGGAACAAGGTTATAGTTCTGGAAGATAAAGCCGATGTTGCGGCGGCGGAAGATGGTAAGCTGTTCGTCGTTCATTTTCGACAGTTCTTTGTCCCGGACAATCACATTGCCGGAAGTAGGGGTGTCCAGCCCGCCCATCATGTGAAGCAGGGTGGACTTGCCGCTGCCGGAGGTTCCCACAACGGCCACAAATTCGCCGTCATTTACAGAGAAGTTCACGCCGTCAAGGGCGCGGGTGATATTCGGCTCTGTACCGTAATACTTTTTCAGGTCGATAGTCTGTAAAATTCTCATAAAATTCAATCCTTTCTTTGTTTGTTGTAAATGCGGAACGCTGCTGCGCCGGTGGCCGCCAACTGTACCAGAATCAGCACAGCGAACAGTCCGAAGCTCTCATAGTAGAACAGTTCATCCCAAAACAGGAGAACATCACAGAGGGTAGTCAAGGCAACCGTCCAGCGGATGTGCTGGGCCAGCCTTTGCCAGAACGCCAGCACAAGGGCAACGGGCGGGACGATCAGCAGCGCCAGATTCAAAATCATGGTCGGGGTCAGTTCCATTGCAACGCCTCCTCACTTTTGTTGATAAGGTCATTGCAAAACCCAAATGTCCGCGAAATGTTACAGCGGCCAAAAAATTTCATTGAAAATCGGGGGTGAAATGCTACAACGCTCGGACATTTCAAAATTATTATTCAACTACCCTTAATCGAGCTACAATACTTGTTTTTCTAAAATAGCGAAACGAAACATGAGGAACTATAATCGCCACAACGCAAATAACAATTCCCTCTAATATCAACGGGAAAATCGTAGGCTGTATTGTAAACAGCCATAAGTCAGGTTGATTAAAGAAAGTAGGAAGAATTGTATTTGCAACAATAAGAGAGAGAGGTAAACCCATTACACAAATCAGAAATGCGTAAAACAATCCCTCCAATACGGTCAATTTGTTAATTTGTTTTTTCGTCATTCCGATGCTCTCTAATGTAGCAAATTCCCGTTGCCGGTTTATAATGCCCGTTATAATGATGTTGGAAAAATTCACAAGCCCGATACTTCCTAATAGAAACCCAATAAGGCCACCTATGATAAAAATAGTTTGTTTTAATCCATTCATAGTTTGTGCCAATGTTTCAGACGATGCGTATTCAACGGTAGGCAAAGAATTGATGTACTCGGTCGCTGGCAAAAAGTGTTCTTTTTCCACATCAAACACATAACTCATTATGGCTGGATTGTTATACAATTCCACAAACATCTCATTACTCATATAGAAAATAGGACAATCGCCGCCAACATCAGTGTAGCCAACATTCTTACCCGGAGATTCTACCAATGAAAAATCAACCACTGCACGCGCAATTACCGAAACCGTTTTATAAGGCAATCCATCTTTGTAAATGGTAACTTCCTGATTGAGCGGACAAAGAAATTCAGGAGATTCATTTGGGTTGATCGCTGAAATTTCTATAACATAGTTTCCACTTTCCAAATATGAGGTTAGTTGCTGTATATCTGTTTCTCCCTCAATGAAATTCAATTTAGGAAGTATTGATTTTTCTACCCCGTAAATATTGCAAAGAGGTCGATAATCAACACCGAGTTTTACTGGATAAGTTCTGCCATCAACCATACCACTTCGTATAAGGTGATTATCTTCTGTGTATTCGTCTAATACTTCCGTGACCAAACTACCATAATCATAAGTAACACTGACATCATCCAAAGTGTTTTTATAAATTCGACTTCCGTTCAGCACAGGAATATTATTTTCAATATCAGATATGATTTCATTACTAACAGAATCATCTTTAAATCGAAAACCTTGCACATTAGAAAATGTGTTTGGGCTTGCCACAACAAAATCAAATGAGGTAACAGAAGATACATATTTTTTAACATCAACACTATTTCCGATTGCGATTGCACTGTTTAGGAGAATAATGCAGAGTATCATGGATAAGACGATAAATATGGTACGCTTTGAATTTCTTCTTAAATTTCTCCATGCCATTTCTGTTATTCTATTCTTAAACGAAAGACGATTCTTGTTGGCACTATGATAATTGTCTTTTTCATAGTATCTGGTTGCCTCAATGGGCGAAATCGTAGCTGCAATTTTGAATGGTTTCTTTATGCTCACCCAAACAGTAATCGCACTAAATATCCCGGCAACGACAAAAATAATAGGATTAAAACTCAAGTTCACAGAAAGATTGTGATACTCGCCTTTCATAAAATTAAGAATCCACGGAAGCATAAGTATTCCTACTATATATCCTAAAATCAACCCAATAGATATACCAATTATAGACAGCCAAAATGCTTGCTTATAAACAATTCGCTTGATTTGCTTCTCCGTTGTTCCGATTGTTCTTAATAAGCCATATTTCTTTATTTCTTGAACAACAGAAATCTCAAAAATATTGCGAATGAGCAAATAGCCCGTTATTACAAAAATCATAATAAAAAACAGGGCTGCTATTATGGCAATCCAATTTACAGATGTACCAGTGGACGGGCTGGTTCCCCTAATTTGCAAAATAGTTGTCTGTATAGACTGGATCGCTCCAACACATAAAGTCGTTACAGAAGTAAAAAGCATTGATGTTAAAACGATTGCTATTACAGCAACAATATTTCGTAATTTGTTGGCTTTGAAGCTTCTTTGCGCCAGCTTCTTTGTAATGGCGCTGGTGTCATTTTCAAAAGGCCATGTCATAGTTGTATCACCTCCATATTTGATAAGGGTATTGTAAAACCTAAATGTCCGCGAAATGTTACAGCGGCCAAAAAATTTCATTGAAAATCGGGG
>ERZ780131.281-NODE-281-length-10297-cov-21.5705_pt1 | contig 10297 bp, 6 predicted proteins | sample MGYA00433081_ERZ780131 | MGnify/ENA primary metagenome ERZ780131 (study PRJEB29588, sample SAMEA2147193) | human gut metagenome | biome: human gut; feature: human-associated habitat; material: faeces | place: Denmark | collected 2008/2010 ... | reverse complement strand
TTGAAAGCTTTTGCCCTTACAGGGCGACAGGTTTGCGCCCATAAACACCCAGGGCGATGCCCTGGGCTAGGAGCTTCTGCCCTTTCAGGGCGTGTGGGCCTTACTTGCGAAACTTCTGTAAGGTGATTCTTTTTTCTCAGGTCTCAGAATATGTTTCATTTTGTCTCTTTTGGGGTAGATGTTATTTGTGATAAAGTATTTGTTACTTGAGGTAAAATGCGTTTTAATGTTTTTATCTATTTTTGCGACGTGTTTCAGCATCCTTAATGATTTTTTTGAGAATTTAGGATGTAGAATATAATAATGTAGTATTAAACAACTGACTAGTAAGTAAAACTATTAATCTATTTTTAAGATGAAAAATTTAAAAATGCTTGAAAAGCCGTTTGTTTTGCTATTCCTGCTCTGTTTGCTTCCTTTGGGAGTTTCGGCTCAGAGCATAGTAAAAGGTATAGTGACTGATCCAAGTGGAGAACCTGTGATTGGTGCTACTGTTAAAGTAGATGGTAGCAAGCTGGGTGTTGTTACCGACTTGGATGGTAAGTTTAGCATTGATGCTGCACCTGATGCAACATTGACAATTACCTATGTGGGTATGGAGCCTAAGACCGTGAAAGCTGAGGCTGGTAAAACCCTTTCCATTACCTTGAAGGATGATTCAAAAGTTCTGAATGATGTCGTTGTCATCGGTTATGGCGTTCAGAAGAAGAGCGACCTGACTGGTGCAGTTGCATCTATCAAGAGCGATGACATCAAGGGTTTGTCAGCTACCGATGCCGGTGCTGCCCTCCAGGGTAAGGCTGCCGGTGTGCAGATTATCAACTCGGGTGGTCCGGGTGAGGCTGCCGATATCCGTATCCGTGGTTATTCTTCCAATAGTGGTAATATCGGTCCGTTGCTCATCGTCGATGGTCTGAAGGTGGATAACATCCAGTACCTGGATCCATCTATGATTGAGAGCATGGAGGTATTGAAGGATGCCGCTTCTGCTGCCATCTATGGTGCGCAGGCTGGTAATGGTGTCGTTATCATTACTACTAAGACGGGTGCTGCCAATGGCGGTAAGGCTCAGATTTCTTACAGCAGCAAGTTCACCATCCAGTCGTTGGGAAAGAAGGCTGAAATCTTTGATGCTCCTGAGTATATTGAGTATCACAAGTATTTGGGCGACTTGAACGATGATCTTCTGAAGAAGAACAACTATAATGGTCAGAACACCAACTGGTATGACGAGGTATTTGAGAACAGTCTGGCTCACCAGCATAGTCTCACCTTGCAGGCAAGTAACGGTAAGGGACGTTTCCTCGCCAGCCTGAATATCTTGAACAATGATGGTATCGTTAAAGGTAGCAAGGATACTTATAAGCGTTTCACTGGTCAGATCAATGCCGACTATGATATCTATAAGTGGTTGAACGTGACTACTAATACATCTTTTGAAAAGTACAAGACCAAAGGTGTAACTAAAGGTTATGGTTCATTGCTGAACTCTGTGGTTTCTATCGATCCTTTGACTCCAGCTTATATCAGTAATGTGGAGGATTTGGCTCCTGGCATGAAGGCACAGGTAGAAGCCGGTGGCCCAGTTCCAAGAGATCCAAGCCATAACAATGACTACTATGGTACTTCTAAATATGTAGATGATGCTACTGGTAACCCTCTCTATCAGCGCGACCGTCATGACACATGGACTTCTGGTATCAATGTACGTGGTACCGTTGCTGCCAATATCAAGCCATTCAAGGGCTTTACATTTACTTCTCGCTTAGGTTATCGTATCACTCAGAGTAACTATCATAACTACGAGACTCCATATTGGTTATCATCTATGGCACATAGTGAAAACTATACCATTGAAGCGAATACCAATAATGGTTTGTACTATCAGTGGGAGAACTTTGCCAACTATTTGACAACAATCGGCAAGCACACTATTGGTGCCATGGCAGGTATGTCGTTTACCAAGAATCATTGGGATAACAGTTCCATCAGTTCTACAGGAGGTAACATACTCACATCTTATGAGCCAAACTTCCATTACATCGACTACTTGTTGGCTGATGCAACCAAGAATGTAGGTAACGCTCCTTCAGATGCCACAGAGTTATCTTACTTTGGTCGTGTATCTTACAGCTATGACAACCGTTACTTCATGCAGGTTAACTTCCGTCGTGATGCTTTCGATACATCAAAACTTTCAAAGAAGGCACGTTGGGGTAACTTCCCATCAGTTTCAGCAGGATGGGCTATCAGCAATGAGAAGTTCTTCAAGGACAATATAAGCCGTGATGCCATTTCTTTCTTGAAACTTCGTGGTTCTTGGGGTCAGAATGGTAACGTCAATATCTTGAGCGATTATCGTTATGCTTCTACCTTAGCTCTTAATCAGAGTTTCTATCAGTATAATCCGTCTATCGGTGATGGTAAGCTTACCTATGGTTCCAAGCCAACTGGTCTTGCCAATCCTGACTTGACGTGGGAGACATCTGAGCAGGTGGACTTAGGTCTTGATGCTCGTTTCCTTAACGACCGTCTTACCTTGGGTGTTGACTGGTATCGCAAGACTACCAAAGACCTCTTGATTGAGATTACTCCTCTTCCTGAGATTGGTGTAAACAAGAGTGTTGTTAATACAGGTAAGGTACTTAACTCAGGTCTTGATTTCGAGTTGGGTTGGAGAGATCACATCAAGGACTTTAAGTATAGTGTGACCGTAAATGGTTCAACTCTGAAAAATGAGGTGAAGGAGGTTTCTAACCTTGTAAGCCGTTTGACCGAAATAGGTATTGATGGATTCAATAACCAGCTTAAGCCTACATTCGAGGCTGGCCATCAGGTATGGTATTTCCGTGGTTACAAGTATGCAGGTGTAGCCGAAGATGGTAGCGCTCTCTATTATAATAAGAATGGCGAAACAACTTCAGCTCCAACCGATGAAGATAAGCAGGATTTGGGCTCAGGTATTCCTAAGTTTACTTATGGTATTACTCTTAATGCAGAATATAAGGGCTTTGACCTCACCGTATTTGGAACAGGCTCTGCTGGCAACAAGATTTACAACTTGATGGTTTCTGCAGACCGTCCGTTGATTAATGGAATTGATACCTACTGGAAGGATTCTTGGAGAGCAGACCGCACCAATGCTAAATATCCTGATATGAAAAAGGTTGCTACAGACTGGAAGTTCTTCAGTTCTGATGCAGCTGTGTTCAGTGGCTCATATTTCAAGATCAAGCAGATTCAGTTGGGCTATACATTGCCAAAGGCTATCACTAGCGTGGCAGGTATCAGCAATCTTCGTGTATATTGCTCACTGGATGATTTCTTCACCATCACCAAGTATCCTGGTGCTGATCCGGAGACCGCTTCTATGAATAGTGGCGCATCTCGTGGTTTTGATAATGGTACTTATCCAACTTCCAGGAAGGTGGTATTTGGTATCAATGTAACATTCTAACCTTTAATATTCAAAAACAATGAAGAAAATATTATTTTCAACAATATTGGCTCTTGCTGCCACAGGAACAATGACGCTCGCTACGTCTTGTGAGGATCAGCTTGACATTGAGCAGAAGGGTGTAATACCTACCGAGAACTTCTATAAGACCGATGCTGATGCAGAGGCGGCCCTCGTTGCTGCATACGAAAGCTTTATGTGTAATGTGATGGGACGTAACCACGATGGTGGTGGCCCAGGTATTTATACTCCATTGAAACTGATAGTCAATGAGTGTGGAGACGATGTGTTGGCAGCAGGTGCCAACTCTGGTGATAATACGTTTGGTATCATGCTCAATCAGTTCTATTATGATGCTGAGGCTGAGGTGCCAAAGTTTATGTACACAGGTCTCTATCTCTCTGTATATACCTGTAACCTTGTACTCGATCACTTTGCCGATGCTACTACCGCTGTGCAGAAACGTTGTGCCGCAGAGGCTCGTGTGCTTCGTGCTTATGATTATTTCCTGTTGGCTAATCTCTGGGGTACTCCACCATTGGTAACTCATGTTCTGGATGCTTCTGCACAGCCTTTTAATTGTGATAAGGATCCTGAGCATCCTATGGATCACAAACAGTTGATAGAGTGGATTGCGCAGGAATGTGAGAATGCTGCCAACGATTTGGATGAGCGTAAAAGTAAGTATGACAAGGATGGAGCAGTGAAGGTAACCAAGGGCTTTGCATATGCTCTTGCCGGAAAGGCTTACCTTTTCGCCGGTCAGTATGACAAGGCTAAAATTGCCCTTAAAAAGGTTATAGACTCGGAGAAGTATGATCTTGTTCCTGGTGAGCGATATGCCGACAACTTCCATATCGAGGGTGATGCCAACGAGGAGAAGGTATTTGAAGTCAACTTCGAGTATAATACAGGTAAGACCGATTGGGGTGGTATGATTCAGCGTTCTAGCTGGATGGAAACCAACTATTGGGATTGGCGTTCTGATCACTTTGTTGTTTCTCCTAACAAGGTTTATTGTGGCGGCGTTGATGGCTGGGGTGGCCTTGGCGTGCCTCAGTGGTTTGGTGACGAGTTCTATAAAAATGATGGTGACTCTTATCGCTTGAAGGCTACTTTAAAGCATATTGATGATGTGGTTTATCATATGCCTTACGGCAAGGATGAAATCGATAATATGACTGACGAGCAGAAGAAAACCAGTGACAAGATTGGCATCAATGACCCTGTTCAGGGACTCTACGGCAACTCTACCTGGTTGGCGTTCAAGCAAATAATGAGAGCTTCTGATACTGATGGCAAGAAATATGGTGATAATATTCGCTTGAATAATTATCTTGTCATGCGTTACGCTGAGGTTTTGCTCAATTATGCAGAGGCTTGTATTCAGACTGGCGATCTGAATGAAGCTAAGATATATATCAATAAGATTCAGAGACGTGCTGGTTCCAAGACAGTCAGTGAAACTGTTGATATGGATGTGTTGAAGAAAGAAAAGTCATATGAACTTTGGCTTGAAGGCTGTCGTTGGTTCGATATCATGCGATGGAATGATACAAAGGCCATTGAGCGTTTGACTAAGGCTGGTACAGTCGTGCCACATTTGTTTGATAAGGTTTTCAGAGCTCCAAAGGCAGACGACCAGGATGTAACTTGGGAGCATGGATCAGAAGCAAACAGCCGTTTCTATACGACCAACACTCCTGAGACTAATTTCACGGTAGGTTTCAAGAAGGGCAAGCATGAGTTCTTCCCTTATTCACAGACCGTGATGGATAAGAATCCTAACCTGAAGCAGAATCCTGGTTGGTAATCATGAAGTTGTTTTGTTAATATAGTGTTTTAAGTTTAAAGAACTATAGATTGTTTGACAATTAGGGGGTGTTTTGAAAAAAAGCACCCCCTTTTTTCTTCTTTAAAGGAATTTGCGTATGAAAACATGGATGTGTGCCTTGATGCTGGCGTTATCGACAGGAGCTTCGGCTCAGAACCCGATTATCAGCGGACAGTATTCTGCTGATCCTACGGCTCGCGTATTCAACGGGAAGGTATATCTTTATCCTTCTCATGATATTCCGAGTCCTATCGAGAAACTGAAGGAATGGTTCTGCATGGCAGATTATCACGTTTTCTCTTCCACTAATCTTACTGAGTGGCAGGATCATGGAGTCATCGTTTCGCAAGACAAAGTACCTTGGGTACAGGACGGCAGTTATACGATGTGGGCTCCAGATTGTGTGGAGAAAGACGGAAAGTATTACTTCTATTTCCCTGCTGCTCCGAAAGGGGAGGAGAAGGGATTCGGAATAGGTGTGGCGGTTGCCGACCAGCCCGAAGGACCGTTTATGCCGATGTGGAAACCCATAGAGGGTGTGCACGGCATAGATCCTTGTGTACTGATAGATAAGGACGGACAGGCTTATATCTACTGGGCTGGAGCAGGATTGCACATGGCTAAGCTGAAACCAAACATGACGGAACTTGCCTCGGAACCCAAACTGGTAGAGGGATTGCCTGAGGGATTCAAGGAAGGACCATTTGCCTTCGAGCGTAACGGCAAGTATTATTTCACCTTCCCTTGGGTACGTGAAAAGGATGGAACCGAAACGCTGGCTTATGCCATGGCTGACCATCCGATGGGACCTTTTACATTCAAGGGCATCATCATGGATGAATCGCCTACGAAGTGCTGGACCAATCATCATAGCATCGTAGAATATCAGGGACAGTGGTATCTCTTCTATCACCATAATGATTATTCGCCTAAGTTCGACAAGAACCGCTCGGTGCGAATCGACTCTCTGAACTTCAATCCCGACGGAACGATACAGAAGGTGATACCTACGCTAAGAGGTGTGGGGGTGACGAAGGCTCGTTCGCGTATTCAGATTGACCGCTATTCTGCGCTGCAAGGCAAGGGTATTGGTATTGATTATCTGGATAAGAACAACTGTTTCGCCGGATGGAAGACTCTCTTTTCTAAATCGAATACTGCCCTTATATATAATAAGGTGGATTTCGGTAATGAGAAGGTGGAAGAAATCACCATTCGTGCCAAGTCTTCAAAGGGCGGTGTGCTCGTAGTCAGAGCCGATGGCAAGAAGGGTAATATCATCGCTAAGGTGAAGATTCCGAAGTCGGCAGCCTGGAAGAATATCCGTGCCCAGGTGCTTCATGCTCCTCAGGGCGTTCATGCTCTCCACGTATCCTTGCAGAGTGGTGCCGACGTAGAGGTTGACTGGCTGGGCTTCGATGCGTTGCCTTGGGAAAAGGGAGCTTTTGAAACTCACCAGTATCGTAATCTCTTTGCCGAAATGGGCTATAAGCAGGCTGATATTGACAGGAAGGTGAACGAAGTGTTCAATGATGTATTCTACGGTAAAAACAAGGTTTATTTCGAGGTGGGCGATTCCATGGGATATATCAGCGATATAAAGAACAATGATGTGAGAACCGAAGGCATGTCGTATGGAATGATGGCTGCCGTGCAGTTTGACAAGAAGGACATCTTCGACCGCCTCTGGCGATGGAGCAAGAAATACATGCAGCATCAGGAAGGACCTTATAAGGGCTATTTCGCATGGAGCTGCAAGACTGATGGAACGAGAAATGCGCAGGGAGCCGCATCGGATGGTGAACTCTATTTCGTAACTTCGCTCATCTTTGCATCCAACCGATGGGGCAATGATACGGGCATCAACTATCTGAAGGAAGCGCAGCATATTCTGGATTGCAGCATGCAGAAGGCGGGAATGGACCGCACAGCTCCGCTCATCAATCTTGAACATCAGCTCATCACCTTTACGCCCGATCATTGGGGCGGGAAGTTTACCGACCCTTCTTACCATCTCCCTGCCTTTTACGAGGTTTGGGCGAAATGGGCTAACGACGGACGGTCCCAGTTCTGGAAGGAGTGTGCTGAGAAAAGCCGTGAGTTCCTGCATAAGTGTATCAATGAGAAGACGGGCTTGAACCCGGACTATTGCAACTATGATGGCAGTCTGATGAAGACCGGTCGGTTGTTGGGTGATGCATTCCGCTACGATTCATGGCGAGTGCCAATGAACATAGCGCTCGATTATTCCTGGGCTTGTAAGGATAAGGAGTGGCAGCAGAAATATGCCAATACGCTGCAGAACTTCCTGTATAGTAAGGGCATTGATTCTTTCCTGGACCAGTATAATGTAGATGGAACGATGGTAGAAGATATTCTGCCGGCAGGTACAGCTCCTAAGGCACTCCGCCATTCTATCGGTTTTGTTGCTACAGCGGCTGCGGCTTCATTGGTCAGCAATCATGTGAAGGGCAGGGAATTCGTCAGTCATTTCTGGAATGCCAAACATGAACCAGATAAAGAAGGCTTCTTCGATGGCTACTACGACGGACTGTTGCGTCTCTTCGCCTTCATGCATCTGAGTGGCCGTTATCAGATTATCGAACCTCAATAATAATGAATAGTCTATGTACAAATTTTTTAATAAAATAGTTAGATTGTTTTGTTTATGTGTATTCCTTTTTGGGCATTCCTCTGCGGATGCCCAAAATAGGAATTTACCTGCAGACATCAATCCTTATTTCGGACCAGTCGGCAAGCAGGCTGTCATGCCTAATGCGGCTGGCTTTATTCAGAGATGGTTGCTCCTGGAGCCCATCTCTATGCCGGTCAAGAGCAATGTCGTTTTTACAGATTCTTATCTGAAGGAGATATTCCATACGCAGTATTTCCCTAAACAGATGGAAACAGTTCCTAAGGATGGAGCCGTCGTGAAGGTGGGCAAGGAAAAACTGAAATGGCATGCGCTGGACAGTAAACTGTTTAATGTGAAGCTCTTCCGTTTCGCTACTTCGTTTAAGAAACCCAAGTATGGTGTCTTGTTCTGGGCGGTTACCCTTATCGATTGCTCTGAGGAGATGAAAGACGTCCGCTTGTCTGTTGGCTCGAATGGTGCTTCCATGTGGTGGCTCAATGGTGAGGAGGCGGTGATGCTCGAAGGCGACCGAAGAATGGTTCGCGATGATGTGGTTTCTAAGAAACTTACCTTGAAGAAAGGTAGGAATATTCTTCGTGGTGCTGTAATCAATGGACCTGGTATGAGCGACTTCTGTGTCCGATTCATCGACGGACAGGGCAAGCCTGTCAGAAACCTGTCTATTCACGTGAAGTAGTGCAATCAATAAAGAAAGTTATGAAACAGAACAATATATTTTTCAGATATTTTAGCCCGGTTGCTGCTCAGCAGAAACTTTATGCCGCTGCTTTGGTTGCCTTGTTGTCTTCCTCTGCTTACGAGGCAGAAGCCCAGGTGGGCGAACCTTTCATTCATGACCCTTCTACCATTGCCCTGTGTGATGGAAAGTATTATACCTTTGGAACGGGTGAAGGTGGAATCTGGTCGGAGGATGGCTGGACCTGGCAGGGTGGTGCTGTTCGTCCCGGAAGAGGAGCGGCTCCTGATGTGTTGAAGATTGGCGACCGTTATCTTGTAGCCTACAGTGCTACGGGTGGTGGATTGGGTGGCAGTCATCGCGGTGATGTCCTGACGATGTGGAACAAAACGCTCGATCCGAAATCGCCTGATTTCAAATATACTGAACCGGTGGTGGTTGCTTCTTCATTGGATGATGAAGACTGTGATGCCATTGATGCGGGCTTGTTGCTCGACCCTACTACCGGCAGACTCTGGCTCAGTTATGGTACCTATTTCGGATTTATCCGTCTGGTAGAACTTGATCCGAAGACAGGTAAGCGGATGGAAGGCAACGAACCCGTCAATATCGCCATCGACTGCGAGGCTACTGATTTGATTTACCGCAACGGCTGGTATTATCTTCTCGGCACCCATGGCACCTGTTGCGATGGTCCTAATTCTACCTACAATATCGTGGTGGGACGTTCGCGAAAGATAACCGGTCCATACGTAGATAATGTGGGCAGAGAGATGTTGCAGGGCGGTGGAAAGATGGTGATTGCTGCCAATAATCTGAAGACGGGTCCCGGTCACTTCGGGCGCTATATCGAGGAAGAGGGTGTAGAAAAGATGTCGTTCCACTATGAGTCTGATTTCAGACAGGGAGGACGAAGCGTGTTGGCCATCCGTCCTTTGTTGTGGAAGAACGACTGGCCTGTGGCTGGTGATGAATTTCATGCCGGAACCTACGAGATAGAATCGGAACGAAGAGGCTATGCTCTGGAGATTGCCGTAGATTTCGTGAGAATGCAGCGGGATATCGAACCTTTCTGGATTAAGCCAACCAAGCCTCTGAAGAATATCGAACCTCAGACCTTGAAGGAGGTAGAGGCAGGATGGCCTAAGGGCGAGGTAAAGGTAAGAATGAACGATTATATGTTCCGTCCTCATCAGAAGTGGAGTATCATGCCTGCCGGAAAGGGTGGTTATCTGGGTGGCCCTTATTATAAGATCTGCATAGAAGGCACTACTCGCTATCTTACCGCAACCGCTCAGCATGATGTCATTGCCAAACCTGAGTTTACGGGTGAAGATGCCCAGCTTTGGCGTATCGAACAGCTCACCGATGGCACCTATCGCATCATGCCTAAGGCAGTGCCAGGCACAGAAGAGAAACTGGCATTGGTTTCACTCGGCGATTGTACCCCAGGCTTGGCTCCCTTCGATTTCAATAGCGATAATTCTAAATGGAATTTCAGACAACAATAATAAATAACTGAACTTTCGCAAGTTTTGTCCCATACGCCCTGAACCAACGGTCACCGGCCGAAGGGAATTGAAAATCGCTGGCCGAAGGGTAAAGCAAAGGTAAAGGGCAGAAGCTCCTAGCCCAGGGCATCGCCCTGGGTAATTACGGACGCAAACCTGTCGC
>ERZ780131.280-NODE-280-length-10308-cov-2.59504_pt1 | contig 10308 bp, 9 predicted proteins | sample MGYA00433081_ERZ780131 | MGnify/ENA primary metagenome ERZ780131 (study PRJEB29588, sample SAMEA2147193) | human gut metagenome | biome: human gut; feature: human-associated habitat; material: faeces | place: Denmark | collected 2008/2010 ... | reverse complement strand
CTTAGTAGGTCTGTCATTATATTTTATACAGGTCTTTATGCACTTTTTGTAAAGTTTCTTTCTGTCAACACCAAAAAACTTCATTACGCGGTGGACATTCCTGCATACAAAAAGAATTATCTTCTTTAGAAGCCCCTGCTGTGCAAGATATGGCTCCGGTATAGCCCTTAATATCATAAGTTTACTAAGATACCATGCTCTCCACTGTTGGAAAAATCTAGCAATCCTGTTATCTGCCAGATTGTCATAAGGAAAGATATCAAGGAAAATACCAAGCGGACAATTCTTAAGATTCATAAAAGCATACTCAACAAATTTTGTATTCTTAATGCACCATCTTGTTGACATAAGCGGATATGTGCTGAACTCATCCGCATTAAGCAGATAATATTTGTCGGAATATTTTTCCGCCGCTATTTTAAGGAATCTGTTATAGTCTTTTCGTGGCATTCCTACATCAATATCATCATCCCACGGAATATATCCTCCGTGTCTTACTGCGCCGAGACAGGTACCGCCCATCCCGAAATATCTTAAATTATTCTCTTCACAGAGCTCAATAAAATCCTTCAATATTCCTTTTTCAAGTTCTTTTATCTTAGATAATTCCTCATCATTATAGAATCTGGTCATTCTTTTCACCTGTCCCACTTGTCACACATTGAATTAATCTGGTCAGCAAATTTTGCTAAATCCTTATTGGCACCGCCCTCGTTATGCTTAATAACGGTAAGAAGGCGTCTTCCTGCGGCAAGAAGACGTTCAAATACGTCATTTGCCTTTCTTTGTACAGGTTTCTTGGCTTTAGGGATTCTTTCTCCTTCCTTTACAAACCTGCCGCTTATCATATCAAACTCTGCTCCGGAATAAGGTGCAACAGCATTAAGTCCGTATTCATCACAAAGGCACTTCGCAAATCCTGTGCTTACTTCATCTTCACCATGTACCACAAACACCTGTTTAAGTCTGTTATCAAATGAAGTAATCCATTTTATAAGACCTGCCTTATCTGCATGACCGCTGACACCTTCCAGTTTAACTATTTCAGCCATAACTTCAATAGTCTCTCCGAAAAGCTTGACTTCACTTGCGCCTTCAAGCAACATTCTTCCCAATGTTCCGTTGGCCTGATAACCTACAAAAACAACGGTACATTCTTTTCTCCAGAGATTGTGCTTAAGATGGTGTCTTATACGTCCGGCTTCACACATTCCCGACGCAGAGATTATTACTTTAGGCTTATTATCAGAGTTAATTGCAATAGAATCATTACTTGTAATGGAAAGCGTAAGTCCCGGAAAACGTAAAGGATTAATTCCATTTCTTACAAGTTCCATTGCTTCCTGATCAAAGCACTCTGCCATATTTTCATTAAAAATCTGTGTAGCCTCAACCGCAAGAGGGCTATCTACATATACTTCAAATGAATGTCCTTTTATAAGGCCCTCTTCTTTGATTTTACGGAAGTAATAAAGCATCTCCTGTGTTCTGCCTACCGCAAATGCCGGAATCACAACATTGCCTCCTCTGTCAAAAGTCCTCTGGCATATTCCGGCTAATTCACTTACATAATCTACATCCGCATTATGATATCTGTCCCCATAGGTAGATTCCATAACAACATAATCGGCATCATTAATATACGAAGGATCCTTAATAATCGGTCTGTTAAGATTACCGATATCTCCTGAAAAAACTATCTTGCGTTCTTCTCCGTCTTCATTAATCCATACTTCGATACTTGCTGACCCAAGAAGATGTCCCGCATCGGAAAATTTAACTTTGACTCCTTCACATAAATCCATTACTTTATCATAATCGCAGGATACAAAATGTTCCAGAACGCCTTCTGCATCATTCATATCATAAATAGGCACCACAGGCTCTTTACCTGCTCTTTGTCCTTTTCTGTTCTTCCATTCTGCTTCTGTCATCTGGATATGCGCCGAATCTTTTAACATTATATCGCATAAATCCACAGTAGCCGGAGTCGCTATTACATCTCCTCTGAAGCCTCTGGCATACAATAAAGGCAACATTCCAGAATGGTCAATATGTGCATGTGTAAGCAGTACATAATCTATATCTGCAATATTCATGGGAAGTTCCGCTGTCTCAAAATCGTCCGTTCCCTGTTCCATCCCGCAATCAACAAGAATATACCTGCCACAAACTTCCAATACATGACAGCTTCCTGTAACTTCATGGTCTGCCCCAATAAAAATAAGTCTCATATATTAAGCCACCTTTCCCCGTTTATATTTCTATTATAACAGTATTTTCCTTTTAAGCCAACTTTTATTTATCTGTTGTTTGCAATTATCCCCACTTAATGATATAATTCACGATACTATATCTGGTAGAAAGGACATTTAAAATGAATTGGGAATTATCCGTATTACACTGGTTTGAATCGCTTCATAATCCCGTACTTGACCCGGTTATGAAAGGTCTTACTTTCCTTGGCAACGCAGGCTGCTTCTGGATAGCTCTTGCAGTTGTGCTTTTATTCTTCAAGCGTACAAGAAAGATTGGAATTACAATGGCCGTTTCCCTTGTGTTATCGCTTATATTTACTAATCTTATAATAAAAAATCTTGTAAACCGCACACGGCCATTTGTGGCTGACCCTACACTTTTACAGACGATGCTTGTAAAACTGCCTTCGGATTCGTCATTTCCTTCGGGACATACCTCAGCAAGTGTTGCTGCAGCCGTTGCCATATTCACCCGGAACAAAAAATGGGGTATTCCGGCAGTCGTGCTTGCCGTGCTTATCGGAGTTTCAAGATTATATCTTACCGTACATTTTCCTACCGACGTTATTGCCGGTCTCTTACTCGGTATTATATATGGAATCGGTGCATACTTTATCACATCAAAATTAATTTATAAGAACAAAACATCAGAGTGATATATTTTTTTCAACCGGCAGTTCGCAGTCTTTCAATATGACTGCCCTGCCGTTTGTTATTTCAGTAACCGTATCTATAAGTAATTTTTCCCGTTCTTTTTCAATCACTACCTTCATTGTTACCTTATCCGTATATTCCGTATCGTCTATTATTGCGTTAAGAGAAGCCATCCCATACTGTATTTTGCCGGCCCCGTTATAATCTGTTGTAATAACATACCTTACTCCCTGTACCTGTGTTGCAAGCCGGCTGTTATTAAGCGCTGCTACGGAAGCATCGGTATATGCTCTTACAAGTCCACCCGTTCCAAGCAAAGTTCCCCCGAAATATCTTGTTACAATTATGAGGCAGTTATGTACTCCCATTCTTGTAATTACTTCAAGTATAGGTTTCCCCGCTGTACCTGATGGTTCTCCGTCATCACTGCATCTGGTAATCTCATTATTATTTCCTATTACGTATGCATAACAATTATGCCTTGCATCCCAATATTTTTTTCTTGCTTCTTCTATGTATGAACCGGCTTCGCTTTCGTTATCCGTTTTATATACCTTGGCAATAAATCTTGACTTTTTCTCTTCATAAATGCCCTCTGCACCTTCTTTAACTACGATAAAATCCTTCATACAAACTCCTATGGTTATTAATAGTCTGATTCTACCATATTTTTCTCTGTTAAGAAAGTGTTACAGATTTCTTATATTTACTGTTTTTTCTTTATTTATCTGAAAAGATTTGGTATAATCCATTAAAATACTTTAAATAATAAAGAAACATTATTCCGGGAGAGACTATATGGATTTTTCTAATAATAATATCAAAAAGGCAAGGCAGGATCTTTCTTCCTCCAAGAAAAAGGTTACATCCAAAATCCTTGTAAGCGTTTTCAAGGTATTTATCGTACTTGTTGTATTTGCCGCGGTCACAATGTCATCAATGGTATTCGGGGCAATCAACGGAATTATCAAAACAGCACCTAAGATAACAATTAACGATGTTACACCATCCCAGTACAAAACCATTGTATATGACTGTAACAACGTTGAGACAGAGACTCTTGTTGCGTCCGGTGCCAACAGAATATACGTTACTTACGATGAAATTCCCGATAACCTGAAAAATGCTTTTATCGCAATTGAGGATGAGCGTTTCCTTTCCCACAACGGAATTGATGCAAAAGGAATTATAAGAGCGGCTTATATAGGTATTACCAATAATCTCCGTTTTACCCAGGGTGCCAGCACTATTACGCAGCAGCTCATTAAGAACAGCGTATTTTCCGTTGAGAATGAAAACAGTCTTTCAGACAGACTTAAGCGTAAAATACAGGAACAATACCTTGCATTAAAACTTGAGGAAGTTGCTGATAAGAGCCAGATTCTTGAGAATTACCTTAATACAATTAATCTTGGCAACAATAACCTTGGTGTGCAGTCTGCATCTCTTAATTATTTTAATAAGGATGTATCGGAGCTTACTTTATCTGAGTGTGCCGTAATTGCCGCAATCACACAGAACCCTTCCAAATACAATCCTATACGTCATGCCGAATATAATGCTGAACGACGTAAGCTTGTGCTTGATAATATGCTTAAAAACAACATGATATCCCAGGCACAGTATGATGAAGCCCTTAATGATGATGTATATTCAAGAATTGCCAATAACAATACTTCAAATTCATCATCAACCGCATATTCGTACTATACAGACGCACTCATACAGCAGATAATGGAAGATTTAATGACAACCAAGGGTTACACCTATACACAGGCATACAACCTTGTATACCGTGGCGGTCTTTCTATATACTCATGTGAAGATTCTGAGCTTCAGAAATATGCGGAGGCTATAATCAACAATCCTAGCAGTTGGAACGGATATGAAGAATATACGGTCACATGCCGTTTCAGGGTAAAAGACGAGGACGGTAATGTAGGTAATTACACAGAATCCACATTACTTAAATATCTTCAGTCAAAGTATGGTTCAAATATAAGCCTTACTTTCCAGACCACGGAAGAAGCAGATAAATATGTTCAGGAATATAAAGAATATATTCTCGGACAGACCCATGGTGAAATAGTTAAAGGAAGCGAATCCACAACCTATACGGTAGGTCCACAGGCTTCATTGGTTGTTATAGAAAACAACACGGGTGAAGTTAAAGTTATCATCGGAGGCCGTGGTAACAAGACAGAAAGCCTTATACTTAACAGGGCGACCTCTTCTGCACGTCAGGCGGGTTCCTCAATCAAGCCTCTTGTTGCCTATGCACCTGCAATAGATACCGCAGGATATACCCTGGGTAAGATATATGATGATATTCCTTTTTATTACAGCACAGGCCAGGTAGTAAGAAATAATGATGATATTTATAAAGGATATATAACATTAAGGCAGTCCATCTCCGAATCAAGAAATACTCCTGCCCTTAACACCCTTAATGATATAGGTATTACAACAGGAATTAATTACCTTAAAAACTTTGGTATCACAACCCTTACCGATAAAGATTACTATCTCCCTATTGCCCTCGGTTCATGCAGTGTTACCAACATGGAACTTACAACGGCTTATACCGTACTTGCAAACAACGGCGAACTTATTACACCTAAGCTTTATACCAAAATACTTGACCATGACGGAAATGTTATCCTTGATAATACAGAAACAACCAAGACACAGGTATTAAAAGAATCTACCGCATGGCTTATGGGCAATGTCCTTCACAATGTTCTTTTGGACGGTACTCTTCACGGACTTAATGTGGGAGATAACTATATTTCTGCAAAATCAGGTACAACACAGAGTGACCGTGATAAATGGATTGTGGGATATTCCAAATCCGTTACTGTCGGAATATGGGTAGGTAATGATAATAACAGAGAATTTAAGACCGAACAATACGGAACTCCTCACGTCGGTATATGGGCAGAGGTAATCAAAAAAGCCTGTGAAGGCAAGGATAATTCCGCACCTGAACGTCCGGATAATATAATCCCGGTACAGATATGCAAGGATTCGGGCCTTTTAGTAGCCGAAGGACTATGCGACCATGACGAGCGCGGAAACAGAACCACGACCGAATACTTTGTCAAAGGAACAGAACCTACGGACTATTGCAATATTCACCAGAAAGTAACTTATTGTAAAGATACGGGAAAAGTTGCCACGGACGAATGTCCTAATACAACAACCAAGATACAGATTTACAAGGATTTAAGTAAAGTTGACCTTTCAACTTATACAATACAGGATGCCAGATATTCCTTCTCATCAAAGACCATTGATGACCATTGTCTTAAGCATAAAGGAAATGTAATCAATCCTTCCAAATACACGGCAAAGCTTCCTGAAAATGCAGACTTTAACAATGAAAAAGAATCAGAGAGTGAAAGTTCAACAACCGAAACTGAAGAAGATTAAATAAAAGGGCTGTTTTACAGCCCTTTTTACTATGTAATACTTATTTTTCTTACGTCTATGCCATTCTCATTGAATGTGGTAAAGTATAAATTTCCTTTATCAGGTCCCATTAGATTCTCGTTATCTTCTATATCATATTCTCCTATGTACTTAAATCCATTCTCTTCAATGACATATACTTTACGTTTAGTATCTAAGATACATATATATGTGTCATCTGAATTTACCTGACCCGGGTCAACATTATCCACTAAAAGTTCTTTATTATTTCCATCAATTGACATAATATATAGTTTTTCTTCATCAGCTTTTGAATATACTATTTTATCTTTCACAAGCCATATACGTTCAACATTTATAGCCGTAACCCCCAATGAGCAAAATTAACACATAAACGAGCATAATTGACATAATTCATCCAAAAAATGCAACAAAAAACTCCGGCTGTGATACAGTCGGAGTCCTAAGTTAAGATTCTTATATTTATATTTATTCGATTACTTTAATCCATCCTTCAGGAGCTTCAATTCTGCCCATCTGGATACCTGTTAAAGTATCATATAACTTCTTTGTTACAGGTCCCATATCAGTCATACCGCTTGGGAGACAGATTTCTTTGCCATGGTCTACAATCTTTCCTACAGGAGAGATAACTGCTGCTGTACCGCAAAGACCACATTCAGCCATATCCTTCATCTCATCAAAGAATACTTCTCTTTCCTCAACTTTAAGTCCGAGATATTCCTTAGCAACATATACTAATGATCTTCTTGTGATTGATGGAAGAATACTGTCAGACTTAGGCGTAACAAGTGTACCATCCTTAGTTACAAATATAAAGTTCGCACCGCCTGTCTCTTCAACCTTGGTTCTTGTCTGAGGGTCAAGGTACATATTCTCGTCAAAGCCTTCCTTATGAGCTGTAACTATTGCATGAAGGCTCATTGCGTAGTTAAGACCTGCCTTGATATTACCTGTTCCATGAGGTGCGGCTCTGTCGAAATCAGAAACCCTGATTGTAATAGGCTTAGCGCCACCCTTAAAATAAGGTCCTACAGGTGTACAGAATACTCTGAACTGGTATTCATCAGCCGGCTTAACACCGATTACAGGATTACTTCCGAACATATATGGACGGATATATAATGTTGCGCCTGTTCCGTAAGGTGGTACAAAGCCATCGTTAGCTTTAACTGTCTCAACAATTGCGTCTACAAATCTATCTCTAGGAAATGCCGGCATCTCAAGTCTTAATGCAGACTGTTCAAGTCTCTCAGCATTAAGGTCAGGTCTGAATACAACGATGTTGCCTTTTTCTGTTGTATATGCTTTAAGACCTTCAAATACAGTCTGTGCATACTGTAAAACTCCGGCACATTCGCTGATTACAACCTTATCGTCATCTGTAAGAACACCTTCATCCCATGCTCCGTCTTTAAAATTAGATACGTATCTCTTGTCAGTCTTGATATAACCGAATCCAAGATTTGACCAGTCAATATCTTTCTTTTCCATAGTAAATACTTCCTTTCTCCTTAACTGCCTTATAACTGCATGACAGTACTATTTATATATAATGGTACTATTTTCAATTTGATTTTTCAAGTGCTAATACAGTTATTTTTTAATCTTCGGGTCAAAAAACAGGGATGCAATATATCCGAATATCAATGCCGCACTTATTCCTGCTGCTCCTGCTTTGAGTCCTCCCGTAAAAATACCGAGAAAGCCCTCCATGTCAACCGCCTGTTTTACGCCTTGATAAAGCAGATTTCCAAACCCGGTAAGGGGTACGGTTGCTCCTGCTTTTGCCCACTTTGCAAATGGCTCATATACTCCGGCAGCTCCCAGAATTGCTCCGGCAATAACAAGTATAACCATTATCCTTCCCGGCATGAGTTTTGTTTTTTCCATTAAAATCTGTACAAAAGCACAGATTGTACCTCCTACGACAAACGCAATAAGGTAATCCATTAATATACACCTCCATCAATTCTTTCAATAACAACACAATGTGCAATTCCGGGAACCGACTGCCCCTCGTTGTAGCTTATCGTTGACATAAGGGCACCTGTGGGCACAAAAAGAACCCTCTTATAAAATCCTTCTTCTATCTTCCTTAATATATGTGCACATAACGTTGCGGCACTGCACCCGCACCCGCTTCCCCCGGAATGGGTATCCTGATATCTGTCATCAAAAATTTCAATACCGCAGTCATGATGAATGGAAGATATATCAAAACCTTTTTCCTGCATAAGGTCAAGTAATATTGTCCTGCCCACTTTTCCTAAATCCCCCGTGTATATTGCATCATAATAATCCGGAGTAACGTCAAAATCCATAAAATTAGTATATATGCTGTCGCAGGCTGCCGGTGCCATTGCCGCACCCATATTCATTGAATCGGTTATTCCGTAATCAACGATTTTTCCTGTTGTTATTCCTGCTATTCTTATACCGCTTTTTATACAACTGCTTATTATGACTCCCCCTGAACCCGTCACCGTCCATGTAGCACAAAGAGGTCTCTGGGAGCCATATTCCAAAGGATATCGGAACTGTTTTTCCGCACTGGCGAAATGGCTTGATGTAAGGGCTATGACATTATCTGCATACCCTGCTGCCACATTCATTGCCGCAAGGCTCATGGATTCCCCCATGGTGGAGCAGGCTCCGTACAATCCGAAAAACGGTATTTCAAAATCCATAAGTCCAAAAGACGACGCAATTAACTGTCCTAACAAATCTCCCGCAAATATATACCTTATGTCCTTAGTCGTAAGACCTGATTTTTTTAAAAGAGTCTTCACAACGAGTTTCTGAAGTTCACTTTCTGCCTCTTCCCATGTATTTTTTCCTACGAACGGATCATTAACTATATTATCAAAATACTTTCCTAACGGGCCCTCTCCCTCTTTCTGCCCTACAACTGACGCTTTTTCAACAATATATATATCTTTGTCAAATATAATGCTTGCTTTACCTGTTTACTGCCTCCGCAAAATCTTCTTTTGATTAGTATTAGCAATAAAAGGCAAAAAAAACCGGATATAAGAAAAAATCTTATACCCGGTAAACATTATTCTAATCTTTCCAATATTCTATGCTTTACATAGTCGGATATCTGGACGGTTGTCCAGCCTTTAAATTTTTCATAAGGCATTGTTTCAATAATTTCAAAATGAACAGGGGTTCTCTTAAACGGAAAATTCTTGTGCATCTCAACTGTGTTATGAAGAACACCGATTACTATAGGGGATTTTGCCCATACTGCGGATTTAAAACATCCGGGCTTAAATTCAATAAGTGTCTCGTCAGTCTTATTTCTTGTGCCTTCAGGATATACACCGACACAGCTGTCACCTGATGAAATCATCTGTGAAGCAAGTCTTGTTATCTTCGCTCCGCTTCTTACGTCTTCCCTGTCGATTGCCATATAACGGCATCTTGTCATATATCTGTGGCCCATTGTTATTTTAAAATTCTCAGGCTTGGATATAAAGGCAAAAGGATATTTTCTGAAAGCTCCTACCTGGATAAATGTATCAAATACAGATTTATGATTAGATACAAACAGGAATCGTCCCTCCGATGGTTTAGGAAGCTTTTCCATTCCCGTAACAGTAATATCGGCTGTTGCAACCATTGCACCATATTCCATAATCAGGGCAAATAATTTACAATAAAACCTGCTCTGCTTCTCGTATGTCTTTTTAGTATTAATCGTAAGAGATACAAATGCACTAAAAATCCAGAACAAAAGAAACAGTACAAGATATGCAAGAAGCCACAATCCTGCCATAACAGGCAAAATAAGGTACAGATGTCTATACAAAAAACAGTTTACCGGTGGAAATACCGCCATCACAACTGTCGTAAATATTGAAGCCAGTACCACATTAATTTTATGCATCATATTGCATTACCTCTTTTTCTTCGTCATACCAACGCAAATTGTATC
>ERZ780131.279-NODE-279-length-10315-cov-20.989_pt1 | contig 10315 bp, 9 predicted proteins | sample MGYA00433081_ERZ780131 | MGnify/ENA primary metagenome ERZ780131 (study PRJEB29588, sample SAMEA2147193) | human gut metagenome | biome: human gut; feature: human-associated habitat; material: faeces | place: Denmark | collected 2008/2010 ... | reverse complement strand
TTGATAAGTGAAAGAAAGGGTTACGAGCGACATATCTGCCTGATCAGATGTACTATCTGAATACTGAAGAACAACATTGTCGCCATCAAAGGTAATCTCTGAGACAGTCTTTTCTATGACCTGACCATCAATCTTTATCGTCTGTTTGCTGCCGGCAAATACTGCCGTAGACAACATTCCAGCCAACAATAACAAATAAGCTTTTTTCATTTTAACGAATGTTTGTTAGATTAATTTTTTGGTTTGTTTTTGAACCTTACAATGCAAAAGTAGTGAAAAAATAGCTATTATAAAACATCCTGGCGCATTTTTCTTACGCAAACGTTTGCACAAGTATAAAATAAACTTTTTTAAAAAGGGCATAAAAAAAGACTGAATCCTGTTACGAGGATTCAGTCTCATAAAGAAGTGGTACCACCAGGAATCGAACCGGGGACACAAGGATTTTCAGTCCTTTGCTCTACCAACTGAGCTATGGCACCAACTTTCACAAATCGCGATTTATCATTTGCGGGTGCAAAGGTAATACTTTTTTCTGGTTCCTGCAAATTTTTCGGGAAATTTCTTTCAAAAAAAGATAAAAAAGTCTATTTTTGTTGGTATTATCCATTATTTAATGTACCTTTGCAGCAGATATCGGGATTTAGCGCAGTTGGTAGCGCACGTCGTTCGGGACGATGAGGTCGCTGGTTCGAGTCCAGTAATCCCGACCAAAAGCCGTCAGATGTGCCGTAAACACTGAGGATTTGCCTTGGTCGTGGTCAAAATGGTCGGCGCAATTTCGGTTTCACAAGAGCTTAAAAATCCGTAAGCCTATGAAGTTTTTAAAGGATTTTTTTTATATCAATTACCATGAACGGCGAGCATTACTCATAATCCTGACCCTGCTCGTTGTCAGTACCACAATGATTTTCATTGTAGGTTCTAAAGAAACTATGCCCTCAGAAAAACAACAAGCCCATAACGATAGTATCATCAGGCATGCCACGCGGCAACATCCAGGCTATTATGAAGACGGACTTCAGTCGAGCGAAGTATTCGCCTTTGACCCCAATACGGCAAGCCAATCTGATTTCCAACGGCTGGGACTGGAATCATGGCAAGCCAGAAGCATCATCAAATATCGAAATAAAGGAGGTATCTTCAGGACACCAAGAGACTTTGCACGGGTTTACGGACTAACCAAGAAGCAATTCGAAAAACTGCTGCCCTTTATCAGAATTGGTAAAGACTACCAGCCGGCTGCCAACTTTTACCCAAGAGAAAGATACAACTACGGCTATCAAGAGACGGCTATAAGAACTAGAGAAGAAAGGAAGAAAGACACTATCCAATACAGTTATCCACGAAAACTGAAAGAAGGTCAGTATATCAACATCAATTCTGCTGATACGACCGAACTACAGAAAATTCCCGGCATAGGCTCTTACTATGCCAGAAGCATCATCCGTTACAGAGAGCGGTTAGGCGGTTTTGTTTCCATGAGCCAGATACAAGAAGTGGAAGGCGTGCCCGAGACAGCCCTCCACTATATGAATATTGATGCAAAACATATCAGAAAAATGAATGTCAACCAGCTCAGTTTAACCGAATTGCGCAAACATCCTTACCTGAACTTTTACCAGGCAAAGGAAATCGTAAACTACCGCAGAACCCATGGTCCGCTGAAAAGTGCTGAAGAGCTGCGTCTACTCAAAGACTTTCCACCTGCCGAAATAGAAAGAATCAAGCCGTATCTTGCCTACTAGGGGCAAGATAGCCTGTCTGCAAGTTTGCCGGTTTTGCTAAATGACACCAAACTGGTGCAGGAAGATAAGGAAAATACAGATTGGACAGATAAAACGGATGGTGAACAGGAAAACAGGGAAGAGAGTTCCCTTCAAGGTTCCCCAGTTGGTAAACTCATCACGCACAATCTTCTTTGGCACATACCATCCCAGGAACAGACAGGTGATGAACGCCCCCAACGGCATGAGCAGCTGGGCAGTAAAGTTGTCACAATTGCTCAAGAAATCCTTGCCGAAGAAGCCCAAATCAGGTACGGCACCCTGAGAGAGCGAACAGAATACAGCTATGATGCAGCAAACGACGGTCTCGAACCAGGCTCCCTTGGCACGGCTTATCTTACCCTCCTCATAAATAAAGGCGGTACCTATCTCGTGCATCGAGATGGTAGAAGTCAGGGCTGCCAATACAAGCAAAGCATAGAACAACACCGAAATCACATAACCGACAACCGGCATGTTACCGAAAGCCTCCTGGAATACGTTTGGCAAGGTAATGAAGATGAGCGAAGGACCGCTGTCTGGCTGCACACCTACCGAGAAAGCTGCAGGGAAGATCATCAAACCTGCCAATACGGCGATTACCGTATCAATGGTCACAATCTGAGTAGCAGACTTCAAGAGATTGGTCTGTCTGTTGAAGTAAGAGGCATAAGTACACAGACAAGCCGTACCCATGCTCAAAGAGAAGAACGCCTGTCCCAGCGCTTCGAGCAACACGTTTTCATCTACCTTAGAGAAATCCGGCTGCAGCAGGAACTCCACTCCCTTCATCGCTCCCGGCAGAGAGCAGGAAGCTATCACAATCACAATCAACAGGAAGAAGAGCATAGGCATCAGAATCTTGGATGCTTTCTCTATACCATTGCGCACACCGCGTACTACCACCATGTGGGTAAGCAGGATAAAACCTACTGCCCATAAGGTAGGACGGATAGGATCGGCTGAAAAGGTCTGGAAATAGGTCTTCACATACTCTGCGTCGCCATGAACACCGCCCATGATACTGGCATAGAGATACTGCAGGCACCAGCCAGCCACTACGGCATAGAAACCCAGGATAATCATAGAGGTGATGATACCCATCAAGCCCAAAGCACCCCAAGCCTTGTGCTTACCCAGATTGGTATAAGCACGGGCTGCATTGGATGCAGAATGACGGCCGATGATGAATTCACTCATCATGCCAGGCAATCCGAGCAGGATGATACATACCAAATAGATGAGAATGAAGGCGGCGCCACCATTCTGACCTGCCAGATAAGGGAAACGCCATACATTACCCAAACCGACTGCAGAGCCGGCTGTGGCAAGAATAACGCCCAACTTACTACCAAAATTTCCTCTTGTTTCCATTATCTAAATCTTTAATGTGTAGTGTTTGTTGTTATCCGAAGACCCCAAACTGGTTCAGGAATACCAGGAAGATGAGGACAGGACAAACGAACTTAATCAGGAAAAAATAAATACCGAAGAGACGGCCCTTCAAGGTTCCCCAGTTAGTAAACTCATCCTGTAAGATCTGCTTAGGTACATACCAACCCAGGAACAGGCAGGTAAGGAATCCTGCCAGAGGAAGGAATATCTGACCCGTAACGAAGTCGAACCAATCGAACAGCGCCTTTCCGAAGAACGAAAGCTTATCTGTTGCTCCCAAAGAGAGCGAACAGAAGGCTCCGATGATGGCACAGGAAACCGTAACGATGGTAGCACCTTTCTTGCGGTCTATCTTCAACTCCTCGTAGAAGAAAGAAGTATTCACCTCATGAAGTGACATCAGCGAGGTCAAGGCAGCTACCGACAGCAACACGTAGAAGAGCAGCGAGATAATCCAACCCAGTACAGGTAACGATGCAAACGCCTCATTAAAGACATTCGGCAAAGTGATGAAGATGAGCGAAGGACCACTATCCGGTGATACTCCTACAGAGAAGGCTGCAGGGAAAATCATCAGACCAGCCAGTACTGCTACCAGCAAATCGATGATGGAAATCTGCAAAGCACTCTTAAAGAGATTGGTCTGACGGCTGAAGTAAGAGGCATAGGTACAGATACAGCCCATACCGATACTCATAGAATAGAACGACTGACCCAAGGCATTCAGGAACACGTTTCTGTCTACCTTTCCGAAATCAGGCTTCAACAGGAACTCCACGCCCTTACCTGCATCCGGCAACAGACAAGCTGCTACCACAATGATCAAAAGCAGGATGAACAGGAGAGGCATCATCACCTTAGAAGCCCTCTCTATACCGCCGCGCACACCATGAATAATCACGAAATGACAAATCAGGAATATCACTACCGTCCACATAACCGGACGCACAGGATCAGAAGAAAACTCCTTGAAGTAATTCGCCACAAAGGTTGGGTCACCATGCAGTTCGCCCATGATGCTGGCATAGACATACTGCAGACACCAGCCCGAAACCACCGCATAATAGCCCGTAATCAGGAAACCGGTAAGCACCTCAAGATAGCCTACCCACTTCCATGCCGTACCATTAGAGAGTTTGGTATAGGCACGTGCGGTATTTGAGGCACCATGACGGCCGATGATAAACTCAGAAATCATACATGGAATGCCCAACAGGAGCACACTTCCGATGTATACCAGAATAAAGGCTGCGCCACCTTCCTGACCAGCCATATAAGGGAAGCGCCATACGTTACCCAAACCTACGGCGCCACCTGCTGTAGCAAGAATCAATCCAATCTTGCTACCAAAACTTCCTCTATTTGAATCAATCATTTCTATCTTTCTATTACTAATTTCTTATTTTTTAATTTTTCTTCGTGCAAAATTATAAAATAATTCTGAAATATATGAAATATTTGAAAGCAAAAACACAAATTTAGTAATATTTATGCTATTTAGTCTGTTTTAGGACGCAGAAATGACTTTTTCGATACATTTTCTAACGATATTCAGCCGGCAAGGTATCACGCCACTTCGAGAAAGGATTGTCCAAGAGATGCGAATTGTAGAATCGCTTGTCACCTGTTACCTCCATACCGATGAAATCAGGTTTTTCATAGGCTTCGGTCTCGCTAGCCAACTCCACCTCTGCCATGACCAGACCTTCGTTATCGCCATAGAACTCATCTACCTCGAAGGTATGACTGCCACTTTTCACAAGATAGCGACGCTTATCGATAACGCCACCCTGACAAAGTTGCAGAAGATGCTGCGCCTCGTCCATCGTTATCTCCTTTTCAAACTCATAGCGGGTCATGCCGCCATTTACCGACTTGCCCTTAATAGTAAGGTAAGCCTTCTCATCCCGTGTGCGAACCCGCACCGTAGCCCCCTCGGCAGGAATATATCCCTGCTGGATATGACTAGAAGAAAAGGCGGCGCTTTTGTAAGCGTCGCCCTTCTTAACGAGGAATTTTCTTTCTATTTCTAATCCACTCATTGTTTTATACTAATGATGTTGCATAGATGGCAAAAAGAATACCGAGGACTATCAATCCTATAAATATCCACTTGATTACTTTCTCGCCTTTTGCAGCCTGTTTCTTCTGATAAGCCTCATGTTTGGCTCTTCTTAAGTCTTTATTTCCACTCATAGTCGTATGTTTTTTAGATGATTATTGTTGTTCGTCATCATTCGTAGGGAACTCCATCAGGTATGCCTTGATGAAATCATCTATCTTGCCGTCCATCACGCCATCTACATCCGATGTCTGATAGTTGGTACGGTGGTCTTTCACACGACGGTCGTCGAAGACATAACTTCTAATCTGGCTTCCCCACTCTATCTTCTTCTTACCAGCCTCAATCTTAGCCTTAGCCTCCAGACGCTTCTTCATGGCGCGGTCGTAGAGTTGGCTCTTCAAGAGCAACAGGGCTTTGGCACGGTTCTTTGGCTGGTCACGGGTCTCGGTGTTCTCGATGAGGATTTCTTCTTCCTCGCCGGTATCAGGGTCGGTATACCAATAACGCAGACGGACACCGGATTCAACCTTATTCACATTCTGACCACCGGCACCACTCGAACGGAAGGTATCCCAGGAGAGCTTGGCTGGATCAACATATACCTCGATGGTATCATCTACCAGCGGAGTTACGAAGACACTGGCAAAACTGGTCATTCGCTTGCCCTGGGCATTGAAAGGAGAAACACGCACCAGTCGGTGCACACCGTTCTCGCTCTTCAGATAGCCATAAGCGTACTCGCCGCCCTCGATGGTCATGGTCACGCTCTTGATACCAGCCTCATCACCTTCCTGCATATCGGTGATGGTTACCTTGTAGCCATGAGCCTCAGCCCAGCGCATATACATACGCATCAGCATCTGTGCCCAGTCCTGGCTTTCTGTACCACCGGCACCGGAATTAATCTTGAGCACGCAGTCCATCGGATCTTCCTTCTGGCGAAGCATGTTCTTCAACTCCAGGTCTTCTATGGCTTTGATCGCCTTGGCATAATCGGCATCCACCTCTTCCTCGGTCACCATTTCGTCTTTATAGAAATCGAAGGCAAGCTGCAGTTCATCGGCATAAAGACGTACAGTCTTATAACCGTCGAGCCATTTCTGGATGCCCTTCACCTTCTTCATCTGCTCCTGAGCATACTTCGGGTCTTCCCAGAAGTCAGGAGCCTGGGTGCGGAGCTGCTCCTCTTCGAATTCTACTTTCTTCTGGTCTATATTGAGATAGTGATGCAGAGCGTCAGCTCTGTCCATCACATCCTTCAACTGGTCAGCTGTAATCATTAACTATTAACTTTTAACTTTAAACTTTATGATTACTCCTCATACATCTTGTCAATCTGCGCCTTGTAGTTCTTGTTGATGATAGGGCGGCGAATCTTCAAGGTATTGGTCAACTCACCCGACTCCATAGAGAAGTGGTGAGCCAGGAGGGTAATGCGCTTAATCTGCTCATAATAAGCCAGATGCTGCTGGAGAATCTGGATACGGTCCATCAGCATCTTCTGCACCTTCTCGTTAGCACACAAATCTTCACGGCAGGTGAAGGCGATATGATGCTCACGTGCCCAGTCCTCCACGAGACGGAACTCTGGAACGACGAGGGCTGATACGAACTTGCGCTGGTCGGCAATCACAGCCACCTGATCGATAAACTTATCTACCAGGAGCAACGATTCTACCTGCTGCGGAGCGATATATTTACCATTCGATGTCTTGAACAGGTCCTTGATACGCTCGGTGAGATAAAGCTCGCCATCCTTCATGTAGCCGGCATCACCGGTATGGAAGAATCCATCCTTGTCGAATGCCTTCGCATTGGTGGTATCACGATGATAATATCCCGGAGTGATGGTAGGACCCTTGAGGAGCACCTCATTATCCTCACCTATCTTTACCTGAATGCAGGAGATAGGGCGCCCCACAGAACCCAGACTGCGTTTCTTGTCGAGATGATCGCAGGATACGGTAGCAAGACTCTCGGTCAAACCATAACCCACCACCATATTGATACCGATGGCATGTACAAATGCCTCTACTTCCGGACTTACATAAGCACCCGCTGTAGGGAAGATATTCGGTTTTTCCAAGCCCAACTGCTTGCGAACCATGCTCAAAATGGTCTTGTTGATAATCTGATATTCCAACTCCAATGTCAGAGGAGGGCGCTTGCAGTTTGCCAGATATTCTATATTCCGCTTCTTTCCTACTGCCAAGGCATGGTAGAAGAGTTTCTTCTTAAGAGGACCTGCATCATCCATCTTTGCCTTTACGGCGATATAAACCTTCTCCCAGAAACGTGGCACACTACACATACAGGTAGGATGCATCTCTCTCATACTCTCCTGAATTTCATGAGGATAAGTATTGATAATGAGTTCGGCGCCTTCGCTCAAGCAGAGATATGCCCATCCACGCTCAAAGATATGGGTGAATGGAAGGAAATTAATGGCACGGTCCTTTTCGGTAACAGGAATGCACTCATTGTTTGCCTTCAAAGCAGCATAATACTGGCTATAGGTAAGCATCACGCCCTTGCTATCTCCGGTTGTTCCACTGGTATAGAGGATATTAGCCAAATCATCCATACTTGCCTGCTTGTAGAGTTCCTCTACCTCTGTCTGACGAGGAAGATTCTCTCCCAGCTTCAGGAAGTCCTTGAAATAGAGGGCTGCAGGATCGTGTGTACTGATGCGCACGCTGGAATCAAAGATGATGATACGTTCCAGAGATGGACAGAGGGCAAAGATACGGTGAGCCTTGTCATACTGCTCCTGTTCGCCAACAAAGAGAAAGCGAATCTGCGCATCATTAATCATATATTGAATCTGCTGCTCGCTGCTGTTGGCATAGAAAGGCACAGAGGTAACCCTGATACCATACGCACCGAAGTCGGTGTACAGATAATGCACACAATTCTGCGAGAAGACAGCGATTTTGTCAAGAGGTTTAGCTCCAAGATTCAGGAGGGCATTGCTCACTTGTTTCACTCTTAAGGAAAAGAGGTTGAATGAAACCGATTGCCACTGGTCGCTGCCAAACTTTCTGAAAGTTAAAGCAGTTTTCTCTCCCCATTTCTTGGCGAGATCATGTACCAGTACCGAAAGATGACTATTAATCTGCATAAGCTTATATTTATATTCTGATGCAAAGATAATAGAATTTGTCAAGAACACAAAATAAAAAGATATTTTTTCCACTTTATCTGCTCTTTTTTTCGTATCTTTGCCCTCGAAATCAAAAAATAGAGAGATTATGATGACACAAGAAGAATATGTAAGCGATGCCGTGGATTTGCTGAAAAAGCTTATCGCCACCCCATCTGTAAGCAGAAACGAGAAGGATGCTGCCGACATCATGGAGCAGACCATCCGCAAATATGGTTTCGAACCTCATCGTGAGGCGAACAACATCTGGATGATCGACCCTCATTACGATGAGAGCCGACCTACCCTGCTGCTCAACGCTCACACCGATACCGTGAAGCCTGTGGCTTCATGGACACGCAACCCGTTTTCACCGGATGTAGAAGAGGGTGTACTTTACGGCTTGGGCAGCAACGATTGCGGCGGTGGACTCTGTTCGCTCCTCCAGATATTCAGAATGCTGACCGCAAAGCCTCAGCAGTATAATCTCATCTATCTGGCATCTGCCGAAGAAGAGGTTTCGGGAAAGGATGGCATTACCCGTGCCCTGCCTTTGCTTCCGCATATCGACCTTGCCATCGTAGGTGAACCTACCGGCATGAACCCGGCTGTTGCCGAAAAGGGACTGATGGTGCTGGATGTGATTGCTCACGGAAAGAGCGGTCATGCTGCCCGCAACGAGGGAGTAAACGCTATCTACGAGGCATTGGATGACATGCGATGGATTCGTGACTATAAGTTTGAGAAGGTAAGCGAGTTCCTGGGACCTACCAAGATGACGCTTACCGTAGTGAATGCCGGAACCCAGCACAATGTGATTCCGGATAAGTGTACGATGCTTGTGGATATCCGCACCAACGAGTTCTATGACAACGAGGAGGTTTACAAGTTTATCTGCCAGCACCTGAAGAGCGAGGTGAAGGCGCACAGTTTCCGTCTGAAGTCATCCCGCATCGACCCGGCGCATCCTCTTATCAGGAAATGTGTAGCCATGGGCATGAAGCCGTTCGGTAGTCCTACGTTGAGCGACCAGGCTCTGATGCACTTCCCTTCGTTCAAACTGGGTCCTGGCGAATCTTCCCGCTCCCATTCAGCCGATGAATTTATCAAAATAAGCGAGATTTCGGATGCTGTAGCTAAATACCGGAAACTCTTGGATGGAGCCAGCATCTGAAAGAGACATTCGTTCTGACTACGCCTTAATTATATAGAATACAATAAAAAACGAAGCGCGGTTATGCCTAGGCATAACCGCGCTTTTTGTTTTCCATCATCTTTTATCTTGTTACTTACTTTCGCTGGCAAAGATAAGACTTCTTTTTTTGAATTTCGAATAAGGAATATAGAAGAAATGATATAAAAAAGAGGCAATCGTTTGCACACATTGCAAACGATAGTTCCCCAGTTTTTCGTATTGAATCATATCATGTTCTAGCCAAGTATTTTTAAAGCTTTTGCCCTTACAGGGCGACAAGTTTGTGTCCGTAAATACCCAGGGCGATGCCCTGGGCTAGGAGCTTCTGCCCTTTCAGGGCGAGTGGGGACATGATGGTGTTCTGATGCCTGGGGCGTGTGGAGCTTACATGCGAAACTTGAATTACTTATAATTAACAGGTTTGGTACACATTGCACCTCACGGTGAAACGACAAGGGTCTATATGCCACGATGAAAAGGTGGCGTATAGACGAGACGTATCTGTAAGCTTATCGAGACGGTCTATATGCCACGATGAAAAGGTGGCGTATAGACCCTAGATTATATGGAGATATTCGTAATCTACATCTCCGCTTTCAGCAGCTTTATCTCCTCTGCCGAAGGAAAGAGAAGAAGCAGAACGCAGGCTAAACGCAAGCAGCACGCCCTGAAGGCCCAAAAGTTCCAGATACAGCACGCCCGGAAGGCCCAGAAGCTCCAGAAGCAGCACGCCCTGAAAGGGCAGAAGCTCC
>ERZ780131.273-NODE-273-length-10779-cov-16.8617_pt1 | contig 10779 bp, 7 predicted proteins | sample MGYA00433081_ERZ780131 | MGnify/ENA primary metagenome ERZ780131 (study PRJEB29588, sample SAMEA2147193) | human gut metagenome | biome: human gut; feature: human-associated habitat; material: faeces | place: Denmark | collected 2008/2010 ... | reverse complement strand
AAGCTTTTGCCCTTACAGGGCGACAAGTTTGTGTCCATAATTACCCAGGGCGATGCCCTGGGCTAGGAGCTTCTGCCCTTTCAGGGCGTGTGGAGCTTATATGCGAAACTTGAGTTCATTAATCACTAAGGTAAAATTCTTCCGTTATTTTCCTATACCATTCCGAGCGGTTTCCCTGCGAATCCATCATCGTTTCAACATGCTCTTCATAAGGCGAAATGCGATGCTTGGCAAAACTCAGCATAAAGCGCTTGGGCTGCTTGCGCTCTACCGTCTTTACACCACACTTCCGTATAAGATAAAAACCTAATATACAAGACTCTGCAACAAACTGCTCCACTACTTCTACGGGAACAATTGCAGAGAAAATACCGTCATCAGAAAGTAACCGTTTTACACCCGCAAACAAATCGCGGAACGGAAGACTGTCCGTATGTCTCGCCATCGTCCTCTTACTGTCCGGATTTTTCAAGCTATCTACAAAGAACGGAGGATTGCTCACTATCGCATCAAAAACACCGGCAGCCTTCAAACCTTCAGCAGTTTCCAAAGCCTCAGCAGCTTCCGAAGCTTCCCCGAAATCCTGCAGTCTGCAGCATTCTATTTCCACCCTGTCGCGAAACGGACTTGCCATCACATTCTCCCTCGCCTGTCCGCAGGCATCAGCATCCATATCAATCCCCACAACCTCAGCTTCAGGAAAACGCTGCGCCATCATGAGCGAAATCAGTCCCGTTCCGGAACCAATGTCCAGAATCCGCCTGCCACCTTGCGCCCATGCACCCAGCAAAACGCCGTCAGTTCCCACTTTCATGGCACAACGGTCTTGCTCTATCTCAAACTGTTTAAATCGAAAATTACCCATAAATTCTTCTGTCTCTTTACAGAAGAAAACGAATGCGCCGCCGATTTATTTTATCGCAAGCAGCAGAAATTGCCACTTCTACCTGCAAAAGCAGCTACTTACATCTATAAAAACGGGTACTAATATATAGAAAAAGCAATTTTATTATTAAATAATCTATCATCTTCCACGATATTTCACAAAAAATGAGTACCTTTGCACGGAAAATAGAAATCATAACAAAATGGATAATAGAAGAACAAGTACCCGAATACAAATGATTGCAGATTACGAGGGCGACCCGAAAACCCTGATCGAAGACCAGGAAGAAGGCTTGTACCCTACCCTCTGCATGCGAGATATTGTAGTTTTCCCTACCAACATGACCCCTATCGTTGTGGGCAGAAAGGAAAGTCTGAATCTCGTCCGGATGCTGGAAAAGAAACCAGACACCATATTCTGCGTATTCTGCCAGAAGAACAAAGATACAGAATCGCCCTACGAAGAAGACCTCTACCCTGTAGGCGTCTTCGCCAAACTCATCAAGGTGATCAAGATGCCTGGCACAGAGCAGATGAGCATCATCATCCAGGGTCTGGGCAGATGTCAGATGAAACATCTCGTTCAAAAAGAGCCTTACACAGTAATTGACGTAAAAAGTCTTCCGGAGAAATGGCCTGACGAGAACAACGATGAACTCTTCAGAATGCTCTACGAGAACTTCCATTACGAAGCGACAGACTATATCAAATCAACCGCCAACTATACTGATGAGGCCATCCAGGCCATCAACGAACTCTCGAGCATTCATATGCAGTGCAACCTCATGTGCTCCCTCCTCCCTTTCTCCATCGAGGATAAAATCAAGATGCTGAAAGAGGAAAATCTCAGCGAGCGCATCATGATTGCCATCAGATCCCTGAACAAGGTGCGCCATCTGCTACGCATCCAGACTGAGATTGAGAACAAAACCCACTACGACCTCGATGAACAGCAGAAGGAATACTTCCTCAAGCAGCAAATCAAGAACATCAGGGAAGAACTGGGAGAAGGCAACGCCAGTCCGGAGAAGAAGGAGATTCTGGAGAAGGCGAAACAGAAGAACTGGAGCGAGGAAACTGCCAAAATCTTCAAGAAAGAAATTGCCAAGCTCGACACCCTGAACCCGCAGAGTCCTGACTATTCGATACAGATAGGATTCCTGCAGACCATGGTAGATTTGCCTTGGAACTCCTACACCCAGGACGACCTCAGTCTGACCCGTGCCAAGCGCATTCTGAACCACGACCACTACGGCATGGAGAATGTGAAGGAACGCATCCTGGAATTCCTCGCCGTAAGAGCACTGAACGGCGGCGGCAAGAGTCCTATCCTCTGCCTCTACGGTCCTCCGGGCGTAGGAAAGACCAGTCTGGGCAAGAGCATCGCAGCAGCCATGAAGCGCAAGTATGTACGCATGTCGCTGGGCGGTCTGCACGATGAAGCCGAAATCCGCGGTCACCGCCGCACCTATGTGGGAGCCATGCCGGGCCGCATCATCAAGAACATGCTGAAGGCAGGCAGCAGCAATCCGGTCTTCATCCTCGACGAGATTGACAAGGTGGCGCAGAGCAATTTCAACGGCGACCCTGCATCAGCCCTGCTCGAAGTGCTGGACCCGGAACAGAACAATGCCTTCCACGACAATTATCTCGATATGGATTACGACCTCTCCAAGGTGCTCTTCATCGCCACAGCCAATGACCTGAGCGTCATTCCGCGTCCGCTCCTCGACCGTATGGAGCTGATAGAAGTAGGCGGCTACATCACCGAAGAGAAGACAGAGATTGCCAAGCGCCACCTCGTACCGGAAGAGCTGGAAAGCACCGGACTCGACAAGGTTTCGCCGAAGGTAAGCTTCAACAAGAATGCTCTCGAGTTCATCATCGAGCACTATACCCGGGAGAGCGGCGTAAGACAGCTGAAGAAGCAGATTGACAAGAGTCTGCGCAAGATGGCTTACAAACTTGCCTGCGACCAGGAGCTGAAAAACTACACCATCACCCCTGCCGAAGTAAAAGACCTGTTGGGCAATCCGCCGTTCAACCGCGACATCTACCAGGGCAACGACTATGCAGGAGTAGTAACCGGACTTGCCTGGACCTCAGTGGGCGGCGAAATCCTCTACATCGAAACCTCGCTCAGCAAGGGCAAGGCAGGCAAGCTCACCCTGACCGGAAACCTGGGCGACGTGATGAAGGAATCAGCCATTATCGCACTGGAATACGTCAAGTCGCACATCGACCTGCTGCAGATAGACTACCGCATCTTCGAGCAGTGGAACATCCACATCCACGTGCCTGAGGGAGCCACCCCGAAAGACGGTCCTTCTGCCGGAATCACCATCGCCACCAGCATCGCCTCAGCCATCACCCAGCGCAAGGTGCGTGCCAACACAGCCATGACCGGCGAGATTACCCTCCGCGGCAAAGTGCTCCCGGTAGGCGGAATCAAGGAGAAGATTCTGGCAGCCAAGCGGGCAGGAATCAAGCACATCGTGATGTGCAGGGAGAACCAGAAGAACGTAGAGGAAATACCGGAGAAATATCTCAAGGGCGTAGACTTCCACTATGTAGAGAATGTGGCTGACGTCTGGCAGTTCGCGCTGACCGACGAGAAGGTGAAAAACCCTACAGACTTCAGCATTGAGGAAAATGATAAAAAAGAATAGAAATGAAATTTGAATTACAAGTAACAGATAAAGCGAGCGATGCGCGTACAGGCATCATCACCACCGACCACGGACAGATCAAGACCCCAATCTTCATGCCCGTAGGAACCGTAGGAAGCGTGAAGGGCGTCCACTTCGAGGAACTCAAGAAGCAGGTCATGGCACAGATTATCCTCGGAAACACCTATCACCTCTACCTACGCCCAGGTCTTGACGTCATCAGGGCAGCAGGCGGATTGCACAAGTTCAACGGCTGGGACCGTCCTATCCTCACCGACAGCGGCGGCTTCCAGGTCTTCTCGCTCACCGGCATCCGCAAGCTCAAGGAAGAAGGCTGCGAGTTCCGCTCCCACATCGACGGCAGCAAACACTTCTTCACACCGGAGAATGTAATGGACACCGAGCGCATCATTGGAGCCGACATCATGATGGCCTTCGATGAATGTCCACCGGGACAGAGCGATTACCAGTACGCCAAGAACAGCCTCATGCTCACCCAGCGCTGGCTAGACCGCTGCATCAAGCGGTTCAACGAAACCGAGCCCCTCTACGGCTATCAGCAGAGTCTCTTCCCTATCGTTCAGGGCTGCACCTTCCCGGACCTGCGCCGCGAAGCAGCCAAATACATTGCCGACAAGGGAGCCGACGGAAATGCCATCGGCGGACTTGCCGTAGGAGAGCCTACCGAGGTGATGTATGAGATGATAGAAGTAGTGAACGAAATCCTGCCGAAAGACAAGCCGAGATATCTGATGGGCGTAGGAACCCCGCAGAACATCCTCGAAGCCATCGAGCGCGGCGTAGACATGTTCGACTGCGTAATGCCGACCCGCAACGGCCGCAACGCCATGCTCTTCACCTATCAGGGCACGATGAACATGCGCAACAAGAAGTGGGAGAAAGACTTCAGTCCGGTAGATCCAGACGGCTGCGACATCGACCTCGTAACCACGAAGGCCTACCTCCACCACCTCTTCAAGGCCCAGGAGCTGCTGGCGATGCAGATAGCCAGCATCCACAACCTCTCTTTCTATCTGCGCCTCGTGACCGATGCCCGCCATCATATCGAGCAGGGCGATTTCGTGGCATGGAAGAATTCCATCATCGACCAGCTTGGCCGAAGAATTTAAGTAAGCAAGCATCATGAAAGATTTTAAGAAAATAAGAAAACACCGCCGGCTCTACCGCACCGGCCGATGGGCTTCCCGCAAGTTCGGGTGGCTCATCAGGGCTGTGCGCTGGCTGGCTCACAAGCTCCGGTTCCTGCGCATCTTCAGGTTTCTCAACCCGTTCAGGTACATCAAGAAGCTCGACTGGTACATTATCAAGAAGTTTCTGGGCTACTATTTCTTCTCCATCGCCCTGATCATCTCCATCGCCATCGTCTTCGACTTCAACGAGAACCTGTCAAAATTCACAGAGCACCATGCACCGGCGCACGCAATCATCTTCGATTACTACGCCAACTTCGTGCCCTATTTTGCCAACCTCTTCAGTGCGCTGTTCGTGTTCGTGGCGGTCATTCTCTTCACCAGCAAGCTGGCAAGCAATTCCGAAATCATCGCCATCCTGGCGTCGGGAGTATCCTTCAAGCGTCTCCTCCGCCCATACATGATTACCTGCGTGCTGCTCTCAGCCCTCTCCTTCGGGCTCTCAGCCTACGTCATTCCCCACGGAACCGTCATCAGGCAGAACTTCGAGACGATGTACAAGAACAAGAAGAAGAATACCAGTGCCGAGAATGTACAGCTGCAGGTAGACAAGGGAGTGATTGCCTATATGCAGCATTACGACAACAGCATGAAACGCGGCTACGGATTCTGTCTCGACAAGTTCCAGGACAAGAAACTCGTAAGCCACCTTACAGCGATGGACATCCAGTACGACACCATTTCCGACAGCAAGTATCACTGGAAACTGAGCAACTGGAAAATCCGCAAGCTCCAGGGCATGAAGGAGCATATTACGAGCGGAGCCCAGAAGGACACCATCATCATGATGGAACCTACCGACCTGGTCTATTCCAAGGGTCAGCAGGAAACCTTCACCAGTCCTGAGCTCCGCGATTACATCTCCAAGCAGATTAACCGCGGTTCGGGCAACGTAGTGCAGTACGAGGTAGAATACCACAAGCGCATCGCCTCTTCCTTCGCTTCGTTCATCCTCACCATCATCGGCGTCTCCCTCTCAGCCCGCAAGCGCAAGGGCGGCATGGGAGCAGCATTGGGCGTTGGACTTGCGCTGAGTTTCGGCTACATCATGCTGCAGACGGTTTCTGCCACCTTCGCCATCCAGGCCAACTTCCCGTCTGTTCTGGCAGCGTGGCTTCCAAACTTCCTCTTCGCCATCGTAGCCTACTTCTGCTACCGCAAGGCACCTAGGTAAAATCAGAACCGGTTATCATAACCCGGTAATTGGATTTTGAGGGAAAAAGTCAACATTCAACATTCAACATTAAAAAAAAATGTATTTCGACGAATTAGATTTAAACGACAACGTGCTCGACGCATTATATGACATGCGCTTCGACACATGCACTCCAGTACAGGAAAAGTGCATTCCAGAGATATTAGAAGGTCACGATGTCTTGGGTGTAGCCCAGACCGGAACCGGCAAAACCGCAGCCTATCTGCTGCCAGTATTGAGCAAGCTCGATGACGGCGGTTATCCGAAAGACGCCATCAACTGCGTCATCATGTCACCAACCCGCGAGCTCGCCCAGCAGATAGACCAGGCGATGCAAGGCTTCGGCTATTACCTGCAGGGCGTGAGCAGCGTAGCCGTATACGGCGGCAACGACGGCAACCGTTACGATCAGGAGTTGCGCAGCCTCCGCATGGGCGCCGATGTAGTCATCGCCACCCCGGGCCGCCTCATCTCCCATATCTCTCTGGGCAATGTAGACCTCAGCAAGGTAAGTTTCTTCATTCTTGACGAGGCCGACCGCATGCTCGACATGGGTTTTTCTGACGACATCAAGACCATCGCGTCAAAACTGCCAAAGACCTGCCAGACCATCATGTTCTCGGCAACCATGCCTGAGAAGATAGAAGAACTGGCTAAGACCCTGCTCAAGAATCCGGTAGAAATCAAACTTGCCGTCAGCAAGCCAGCCGAGAAAATCAAGCAGGAAGCATACGTATGCTACGAAACCCAGAAGATGACCATCATCAAGGACATCTTCAAGGCAGGCGACCTGAAGCGCGTCATCGTCTTCAGCGGCAGCAAATTCAAGGTGAAGCAACTCGCAGCTTCCCTCCAGCAGATTGGAGTAAACTGCGGAGCCATGCACAGCGACCTGGAACAGGCTGAGCGCGATGATGTGATGTTCAAGTTCAAGAGCGGACAGTATGATGTTCTCGTAGCTACCGATATTGTGGCGCGCGGAATTGACATTGATGATATTGAGATGGTCATCAATTACGATGTTCCTCACGATACAGAAGATTACGTTCACCGCATCGGCCGTACAGCCCGTGCCAACCGCGATGGTAGAGCCATCACCTTCGTAAGCGAAGAAGACCAGTACTGGTTCCAGCAGATAGAGAAGTTCCTGGAGAAGGTGGTAGACAAAATGCCTCTCCCTGAGGGATGCGGCGAAGGTCCTGAATACATCAAGCTCAACAAGCCGAAGAAGAAAGGTGCAAACGGAAGAAACAACAGACGCGGTAACGGCAGAAACGGAGAGGGCGGAAAGAACAGCGCCAAGAACCGCCGACAGAAAGACCGCGACCAGACTTCTCACAAGCGCAAGCCAAACAAGCCAAACGAGCGTCAGGAAAAAGCACCACGCAACAACGAGCAGCAGCCTCAGCAAGGCAACAGACAGCAGAACGCAAAGCAGCAGCCACAGCAGGGCAACAAGCAGCAGAACGCAAAGCAGCAGAACAGAAAGCCAGCCCAGCCAGGCGAGCAGCCAAAGAACAGCAACAGCCAGAAGCGCCGCAATAACAGCAACCAACAGCGCCCAGGCACCGAGAACAATGTTCGCCCAGGCAGCAACGGCCGTGGCAGAGGCGTAGCCCAGAAAAAGGGCGACAAGCCGGCTGCACGCAAGCACACCCCTATCGTAAATCCACAGAAGCAAGAAAACGCTGTGAAGAAATTCATCAAGCGCATCTTCGGATTCAAGAAATAGGAAATAAATTATCTTTTAAAAAAGGAAAGAGGAATGATGAAAGAGCTACATCTCACCCCGCTCATGACCATCAGCCTCACACTGACGATCGGAATCATCATAGCCAAATGGGGCTATGATGATTTCAACATGCGCTTTTGGCTCATCATCTCCATCATTTCATGCGCCCTTGGCAGCATCATCTTTTTCCTTACTGAGTTCTTAAGCCCAAAAGCTTACTTCAACAGGAGCCACCAGTTTCTCATCTTCTCCCAATGCGTGATGATTCATTTATGCATCCTGAGCCTTGGGGCTTTTCTTACCTGTAAGCAAATAGCTGATTCCCAAACCTCTACACAACTGAAAAACTGGCAGGAACTGTCTTACCTTACACGGGCAAAAATCAATACCGAACGCTATAAAAGCAATATTGAAAGCAAACTGGTTTCCCTTCACGTAAAACAGCAAGACTATGCAGTCATCGCAGCCATGGCGCTGGGCGACAAGAGCGCACTCGACTCGAACACCCGAAACAGTTACTCCATTTCCGGAGCCAGTCACATTCTGGCAGTAAGCGGACTTCATATAGGCATTATCTTCCAGCTTTTCATCTTTCTGCTAGGCGGCAGAAAGTACTCAGTTTACACCATCATCCTGTCCCTCATCTCCATCTGGACCTACGTTTTTCTCATAGGATTGCCGGCAAGTGCAGTCCGTGCAGCCATCATGCTTTCAGCCTACAGCTTAAGCTTAGCTTTCCATCGTACCGGTCTGCCGCTCAACACTTTAGCCTCAGCTTATATATTTATGCTCTTCATCAGTCCGCTCTATCTTTTCGAGTTGAGTTTCCAGCTTTCGTTCCTGGCAGTAGCCTCCATTCTGCTGTTCTTCACACCCCTTTACACCCTCCTCCCCATCCGCAGCCGTTTCCTCCGTTGGGCATGGGGACTCCTTTGCGTTTCACTGGCAGCCCAGATAGGAACCCTTCCGGTCATCGTCTACACCTTCGGCAGAATATCGTGCTATTCCCTTCTCACCAATTACATCGCCATTCCCGCAGCAACCCTCATCCTATATCTTGGAGCAGCCTTAATCCTGTTCTCCCCACTCACGTTATGGGCGCCCATAGCACCGGTTGTCGCCCCACTCATCAGCCTTACATCAGGCGCCCTGACCAGCATCACCCAGTTTTTGAATACAGCCATAAAACTGATCAGCATGCTGCCTGGAGCAAGCATCGAAAACGTAAGAATCAGTCTGCCTCAGGTAATCGGCCTCTACGCTATCATCCTGCTCATTTATGCCCTATGGCGCAGGATAGATAAACAGAAGTCGTCAGAATGCAAGATTCCATAAAACGGAGATAAAGGCTTAAACCCCGAAAAACGTCTCTTATATAATAAGGTGTGCGTACACAAAAGCGCTACAAATCGAGGTTAAGAATGTTAAAAAATAACTTTTTTCTACTTTTTCTGCATTTTTTCTTTCTTTTTGTTGGTGTTTTCGAGAAAAACATGTATCTTTGCAATCAGAAATAAAAAATAAGAATTTAAACTCAATAAAAGATTAAAGATTATGAAAGCATCAGAAGTCATCGCGAATCTCCAAAGAAGATTCCCAAACGAGCCTGAGTACATTCAGGCAGTTAGTCAGGTTCTCGGTACTATCGAGGAAGAGTACAACAAGCACCCAGAGTTTGAGAAGGCAAACCTCATCGAGCGTCTCTGCATTCCAGACCGCATCATCCAGTTCCGCGTATCTTGGGTAGATGATAAGGGCAACGTACAGACTAACATGGGTTACCGCGTACAGCACAACAACGCGATTGGCCCTTACAAGGGAGGTCTTCGCTACCACAAGTCAGTAAACTTGGGTATTTTGAAGTTCTTGGCTTTCGAGCAGACATTCAAGAACTCTCTTACTACTCTCCCAATGGGTGGTGCTAAGGGTGGTTCCGACTTCTCTCCACGTGGCAAGAGCAACAACGAGGTAATGCGTTTCTGCCAGGCTTTCATGACAGAGCTTTACCGTCACATGGGTCCAGACGAGGATGTTCCAGCTGGTGACATCGGTGTAGGTGGCCGTGAGGTAGGTTACCTCTTCGGAATGTACAAGAAGTTGACACACCAGTTCCAGGGCGTCTTGACCGGTAAGGGTCAGGAGTTCGGCGGTTCATTGATCCGTCCTGAGGCTACAGGTTACGGTAACGTATACTTCCTCTGCAACATGCTCGCTACCAAGGGTATTGACATCAAGGGCAAGACTGTTTTGGTTTCAGGTTCAGGTAATGTAGCCCAGTACACTATGGAGAAGTTGCTCCAGTTGGGTGCTAAGCCAGTTACATGTTCAGATTCAGACGGTTACATCTACGACCCAGACGGAATCGACCGCGAGAAGCTCGATTACATCATGGAGCTCAAGAACGTAGAGCGTGGCCGTATCAAGGAGTATGCAGAGAAGTATGGTGTAAAATATGTTGCAGGTGCTAAGCCTTGGTTTGAGAAGGCAGACATCGCTCTCCCATCAGCTACTCAGAACGAAATCAACGAGGAGGCAGCCAAGGCTCTCATCGCCAACGGCGTAATCGCAGTAAGCGAGGGTGCTAACATGCCTTCTACTCCAGAGGCTATCAAGGTCTTCCAGGATGCTAAGATTCTCTACTCTCCAGGTAAGGCAGCCAACGCAGGTGGTGTTGCAGTATCAGGTCTTGAGATGAGCCAGAACTCAGAGCGTCTGAAGTGGTCTCGTGAGGAGGTTGATGCTAAGCTCCACGACATCATGAACGATATTCACGCTAACTGCGTGAAGTATGGTACAGAGCCAGACGGTTACGTAAATTACGTAAAGGGTGCAAACGTAGCCGGCTTCCTGAAGGTAGCTAAGGCTATGATGGCTCAGGGCATTGTATAAGGCTAGAAAATTTTTAATAAACATTGTTTAAAAATTTAAAATGTTAGGAAATAGCGGGTCTGTGAAGATCCGCTATTTTTGTGTTTACTCCTTCCCCCACTCCTTCTTTACATCAAAGCAGGGACAGGCTTTGTTGGCAAATTCATTATGACCATGAATCGTGGCTAATGGATATTCCTCCTTCAGCTGCTCGATGAG
>ERZ780131.268-NODE-268-length-10861-cov-15.0525_pt1 | contig 10861 bp, 7 predicted proteins | sample MGYA00433081_ERZ780131 | MGnify/ENA primary metagenome ERZ780131 (study PRJEB29588, sample SAMEA2147193) | human gut metagenome | biome: human gut; feature: human-associated habitat; material: faeces | place: Denmark | collected 2008/2010 ... | reverse complement strand
AGGGCGCCTTGCTGATTGCTATTATACCCAGGGCGATGCCCTGGGCTAGGAGCTTCTGCCCTTTCAGGGCGTACTGCTTCTGAGCTTTTGAGCCTTTCAGGGCGTACTGCTTCTGAGCTTTTGGGCCTTTCAGCCCGTACTTAAACCACATGCGAAAGTTCAGTATTTTATCTACTTCTATGCTGAAACTTCTAACGTGCTGCAAAAATAGTGAAAAAAAGTGATATAAAAAAGAAAAATTGTGTGAATTATTCGATTTTATGCCGATTTTTCAGTAATTTTGTCGCAAAATTCAAATTAGTAACATTTTTGTAAACTAGAGAAAGCAACTCTGAAACATTTAAAACATATCATCAATAGCATTATATGGACGCTGGCTGCTGTCTATTTCTTGCTTGTCGTACTGTTGCACGTGCCACCAGTACAGGCCTTCATCGGCTCTGAAGTAGCCGGTGCGCTGGCTCAGAAATTCGGCACTCAGGTAAGTATCGGAAAGGTGAATCTGGGCTTCTTCAACCGCATTATCATAGATGACGTGATGATGCTCGACCAGAAGGGCGACAGCATGATCTGTGCTTCGCGCGTATCGGCAAAGCTCGATTTCCTGCCTTTGAAGGATGGCAAGATTTCGGTTTCATCTGCCCAGCTCTTCGGACTCAATGCCAACATCTACAAGCAGGATGCCAAGAGCCCGATGAACATCCAGTTCGTGCTCGATTCGCTGGCTTCGAAAGATACCACCCGCCATACTCCGCTCGACCTGCACATCGGAAGCCTGATTATCCGCCATGGTGCCGTTGCCTACAACCAGCGCGATATTGCGCCTGAGCCGGGCGTCTTTTCGCCGCAGCATCTAGGCATCACCGACCTCTCTGCCCACATTATTCTGGGCCATCTCACAGACAAGGATATCCATTTGGCTGTCAAGAAGATAGCGCTGAAAGATAAATCAGGACTTCAACTCAGAAATCTGAGATTCAAACTCGATGCCGACCAGCAGCAAGCCCTGCTCAGAGACTTCAGCATCGAGCTCCCTCATTCGCAATTGCAGTTTGATGACCTGCGCGCTACCTACCGCATCGAGAACAAGCATATCGTAAAGCCTACACTCCAGTTTCAGGGCGGCATCAAGCCATCCGTCATCACGCTTGCCGATATTGCTTGCTTCGTGCCTGAACTCCGCAAGTTCAAGGATGCCCTGCAGCTTCATCTCCAGTTTTCGGGCACCAGTACATCTGCCCGCATCCATAACCTCGAATTCAAGACTCAGAGCGGCAGTCTGATGCTCAGGGCTAACGGCCGTGTGAGCGATTGGGACCGCCTTCTGCGCTGGAAGGCAAACATCTCAGCCCTCAAGATATCAGGCGATGGCATCGGAGAGGTTTCCAGAAATCTGGGCAAACGCATCAGCATTCCGAAAGAAGTGCTGCGCCTGGGCGACATATATTATATAGGTGAAGTATATGGTGCTGGCAAGAAGGCAGGCACCCGCGGCCAGCTGAAGACCGGCGTGGGCGAAGTAGCCATCAAGGCCGAAAAAGCTGGATCCGAGCTCAAGGCTAGCATCAACACCCAGGGCATCAACTTGGGCCGAATCCTCGACAACGGGCAGTTCGGCATCCTGGCAGCATCGCTTTCGGCTCACGGCAACAAGCAACATTTCTATGCCAAGGGCAGCATTCCGCGCTTCGATTTCAACAAGTACAGCTACCGCAACATTCAGATAGACGGCAGCTATAACCGGGGATTGCTCGAGGGACTCGCATCCATCGCCGACCCTAACGCCAACATCCAGGTAGAAGGCTCCTACTCCATCCCGCGCAAACAGTATGCAGCTACTGCCCATGTACAGCATCTGCTGCCAACCATCCTGGGACTGAAGGTAGCCGACAAGACCTACAGTCTCGATGACATCACCGTAAGCGCCAAGAACCAGGGCAAGGACAGCTATTTCGACCTCGAAGCCCCGTTCGCCAGCATCCATGTTAACGGAGAGTACGATTACGCTACCCTCACCAAGAGCTTCACCAACTTGGTAGCCAGCAAACTGCCTACCCTTCCGGGCATCGGCAAGGTAGACAGGAGTGCGAAGAACCATTTCACCTTCCAGGCAGAAATCACCTCTACCGAGATACTGCAGCGCATGCTGGGCATTCCGCTGAAGATAGAGCAGCCCGTCTTTGCCGATGGATTCATGAACGATGCCGAGAAAACTGTCAACATCTATGCCAGCGTGCCTGACTTCAGCTATGACGCAAAAGACTATCATGGAGCCAAAGTGCGACTGCATACCATCAACGATTCGCTCAAGGTAGATGCGCAGATCAGGCAGGGCAAATGGGGAGATAACGGACCGGGCATCCACGTAAAGGCAGCCGCTGCCGACAACCAGCTCTTCGCCAAGCTCTTCTACAACAACCATTCGGCCAAGCTCCCTATCCAGGGCATCATCGATACGAGGGCGCAGTTCTTCAAGAACGAAGATCATGTTTCTACCGCCCACGTAACCATACACCCGTCTGAAATCAGAATCGACGGCACACCGTGGAAGGTTCATCCTGCCGACATCATCTACAGCAAGAAGCGCCTGCTGGTAGACCATTTTGCCGTGAGCCACGACCAGCAGCACGTCATCGTTTCCGGTCTTGCCACACCCGAGAAGACCGATTCTATCGTAGCCGACCTGAAGGATGTGGATGTGGCATACGTGCTGAACCTCATCAATTTCCATTCGGTAGATTTCACCGGCAAGGCTTCGGGCAAGGCTATCATCAAGAGCCTCTTCAACGACCCTGATGCCTACGCCCAGCTAGACGTGAAGGAGTTTACCTTCGAAAACGGACCGCTCGGTGTACTCCATGCTGGTGTCAACTTCAACAAGGAGCTCGAACAGATTGATATTCATGCAGTTGCCGACGATGGTCCGGAGCATCAGACGCTCATCAACGGATACGTCTCGCCTAAGCGCAACTATATCGACCTGGGTATCGATGCCCAGGGCACCAGCATGAAATTCCTCGAGAATTTCTGCGGCAGTTTCATGAACCAGGTAGAAGCCTGGGGCGATGGTCATCTCAATGTGGTGGGCGATTTGAAAAGCGTCAATCTCGTAGGCGATATTACCGCTCATGGCAAGGTGCACCTCAAGCAGCTCAATACCGATTATACCTTCGATGCGCTCCGTGCCCACGCTATCCCAGATGATATCCTCATAGAGAATGATACCATCTTCGACCGCAACCGCAACATAGCCATCCTGAGCGGAGGCATCCACCACAAGCACCTCACAAGGCTGAGCTACGACCTCGATATCAAGGCGCACAACTTCCTGGGCTTCGATACCCGCGAGTTTGGCGACAACACCTTCTATGGCACCATCTATGCCACGGGCGAGGTAGGCATCCACGGCAAGAGCGGCGAAACCGTCATCGATATCAACGCCGAGCCCGAACCGGGCAGCATCTTTGTATATAATGTGGCAAGTCCGGACGCCATCAGCGACAAGAGCTTTATCCACTGGCACGAGATTGTGCCGGATATCATGGAGAGCCTGAACGGGGCTCCAACCACGAAACAGAGAGAGGATGACATCGATTTCGAATCGGATATGCGCATCAACTTCCTCGTAAACACCAACCAGAACCTCACGCTCAAGCTGATTATGGACGAGCAGTCGGGCGATTACCTCACCCTGAACGGAGATGGAGTAATTCGCGCCAACTACTTCAACAAGGGCTCGTTCGACATGTTTGGCAACTATGTGGTAGACCACGGCACCTACAAGCTCACCATCCAGAATCTCATCAAGAAGGAGTTCGAGTTTATGCCGGGCGGCACCATCGCCTTCGGTGGCAACCCATACAACGCCCCACTCAACCTGCGGGCTAAATATACCGTAAACGGAGTGCCGCTGAGCGACCTGCGCATAGGCCGTTCGTTCTCGGGCAACAACATCCGCGTAGACTGCCTGATGGACATCACCGGCACGCCTCAATCGCCTAAGGTAGATTTCTCCATGGACCTGCCTACGGTTAACAGCGATGCCAAGCAGATGATCTACTCTATCATCAATTCGCAGGAAGAGATGAACCAGCAGGTGCTCTATCTTCTGGGCATCGGCCGGTTCTACGCCCAGACCAACAACAACCAGGTGAGCGAGGATGGCGAACAGCAGAGTCAGACTTCGCTGGCGATGCAGAGCCTGCTGAGCGGCACTATCTCGCAGCAGCTGAACACCGTACTTTCCAACGTGGTGAAGAGCAACAACTGGAATTTCGGTGCCAACATATCTACGGGCGATGAAGGTTTCAACAATGCCGAATATGAGGGCATTCTGAGCGGCAAGCTGCTCAACAACCGGTTACTCTTCAATGGCCAGTTCGGTTATCGCGACAATCCGAATGCCACGCAGAGTTTCATCGGTGATTTTGACCTCCGCTACCTCATCTTCCCTAACGGCAACCTCGCCATACGCATGTACAATCAGACCAACGACCGCTATTTTACGCGCAACAGTCTGAACACGCAGGGTCTCGGTCTCATCATGAAGAAAGACTTCAACGGCCTCCGCGATTTCTTCGGCATCAAAAAGAAGAAGAAGAAAAAAAAGAAATAAAAAGCCAAAAAGAGGGTGTGTCATAACCAGATGACTCACCCTCTTTTTTATTTTCAGATAACCGTAATCCATACAGATTCCCCCTGCTCCCTAGCCTCGGCGATGCGGCTGATGAGGCGGTTGAGCCAGATGCGGGAGTTCACTACCATCCCCCTGAACTTGTTCTCGCCCACCAGGATGCAGCCCTGTGTGTCGTCAGGATAATTGCCTGCATGGATGCGGATGCCCTCGAAACCGGGCACTCCCTGAACGAGAGGCAGAAAACACTTAAACCTGGGCGACGGGGCAACAAGCAGCGGATAAGTGCCCTCGGGTATCGCCGTCTTGCCCCGAACCTTGCGCGCTATCTTGGCGCTCACCCTGCCCGAACGGGCATCCACTTCCCCAGGACTCAGCGTGATGCCCAGCAGATTGCGCCAGGTAGGCTCCAGCGTATCGCAGAAATAATGCTCCTTGTCCAGCAGCGTCTCAGAGAAGGTATCGCGAAATTCACGCTTGTCTTCCAGATGCCTGCTGAAACTCTGGCGGCTCTCTACCTCATCCTCTTTCAGAAGATAAAGATGACCTATCGTATAGGTCTTCTTCTTGGCTATTCGCTTTACTATTATTTCCATAAGCTTATTCTTTATTGAGAAGATAACTTCTGTTGTAATGCACCTTGCGGAAAATTAAACTGTCAGTGTCAGTGTCAGCAGTTTCGTCTTTAAGCAGCTTCACCACATATCCGCGCGATACCCACTGGTAAACAGCATCCATCGTACGCTTGCGGTTGTCGTCGAAACCCTGCTCCCTGCGCAGATTGGCATAATCCTTAAGCGAGAACTGTTCGGGCAGCATCTCAAGCATATTCTTCGGACCCCTCGGTGCTGTCTTAGGCACGCTGTCCTGCTCTCTGTCTGCATCGTAAATCATCTGTCCAAATAATTTCAACTTACAGTAGAGGTCATAACGCTCGCTCCAGCGCACGAAATCTGCGATGGATTTCTCCCATTTCATGCCGTTTGCCACATACAGCACGCATGCCTTCAGATAGGCGATGACATTGGCTCTGAACGAGAGATTCTCGAATACCACATCCTGCGACAGACGGGCAAACTGGGCATTTTCATCCAGAAGCGTCTGAGCCAGCTTGCGGGCTCCAGGGCAGTCTACCAGTCCTCTAGCCTTCACCAGATTGTCGATATAGGGCTTCAGCTGTTCATCGAAGGCTGCATCATAAGTGCCGTATACCGGAAGCTCCGAACCGCATGGACGGCGCTCGATGGTGCTGAACGAGATACGGCTGATAGGACCATCCGTTACCACCCTTTTGAAATATTCGCGACACTTTTTCGGGGTGCAGCAGGCATTCCAGTTGAAGCGCACCTTGATGGTTTCGGTAACGCTCTGTGTGCCCACTCTGTCCTGTCCGTAATTACCCAGATCGAAGGCAAGCTCCATGATGCGGAAGTGCTGGTTGGTCTTGCCCTTCAGCGCATCGAAGAGGTTCAGCTCGTTCAGTTTTGAATAGAGGAAATGGTTCTCAGCCTCCTTCATTCTGAGCACAAAGGCAGGGTTCGTCATATCAATATTAACCTCTTGTATAACAAGTCCTTGCGGTCTTTCTCTCTTGTCTTTGTTCGAGCCTTTGCGGTTGCATTCATCTTTCCACAGTCGCTCTCTTTCTCTCTGTTCAGCATCCCGCTTCCTGATGTCAGCCATGATGTGGTTGATAGGTTGCGTGATGGCTTCCTTTCCGCTTCCTGTAGGGGCACACAAGATAGAAGAAATTGTAGCCTCATGCTCTACATTATCGAGATAGCGGAATCGGGTTTCGCAGAGATGCGATGCCAGTGGCGGGAAGATGGCCTGCGATACGGCTGGACGGTAAATCTCCGGTGTTTTCGAAATCAGGAGTCTGATGAGTTTGGGCAATTTTTCCGGCATCTGATGAATATGATAGAAGTAAGATTCCGGATTGTTGATATCGCCGAAATCGCTGTCATCATAGTTGGCAGAAAGCGTATTCATCTTTTCATTCCTTACCAGCTCTACGGCCTTGCTCACGATGCTGGGCATTCGGAAGCTCTGCTTTCTGTTGCAGGCACTCTCCACGGTTATGAACGCCCTCTTCCGGTCTTCGCCAAAGGTTGGAATCACCTGCTTGATCCATTCCGCATTATCATCGCAGAGATAGCGGAGATAGCAGCTTAATGTAAAGATAAACGAGTTTCTGGAGCCATGTTGCGGCTCTCCTCCCAACAGCTCTATCAGCTTCTCTATGATAACCGGATAAGGCACTCCCTGGTATTCCTTGGGGTAGCTGGCAGGAGCCTTCTTGCTTTCAGCAGCCCCGCTTCCAGCGCCCGTGCTCCCTTCAGCAGCGCCCGTGCTCCCTTCAGCAGCGCCCCCGCTTCCTTCAGCAGCAGCCCCCTCCGGTCTCCCGTCAGGCAGCCCCCGTTCCGGGGTTTTCCAAGCCCCGTCCCCCTTCAGTTCTCCGTTCTCCCTGCTCCCAGTTGCAGCCTCTCTATCCTTAAACAGCTCCTCTTCATTAATAAAGAGGATATAGTCTTCGGGCACGATGAACGAAGGCCGAGCCAGGTCCTTCACGCAAGAATCATAATCCTTATCCCCCAGCTGCTCCGACATCCATTTCTGCGCATCAGCCAGGTTCATCTTTCCCGGGATAACGAAGACAAGCCTCAGTCCCTCGAGCGAAGGCGTAACATGAACCAGCAGGATGCATTCCAGCACCTCAGGCTTATTCTGCTTCAGCTCCTGGCTCTTCGTCTTCCACCACCCTCTCGGGTCGGGAATATGGTCTTTGTCGTAGATAGAAAGCCCGCTGGGGATGGCATCAGCATTCAGTCGTCGGCCGTTCTTGAAGGTAGCATGCGGAGTGAGAATCGGGAGTTTAGCCTTCAGCTTCGTCTTCAGCGCCACATAATCATCCTTGCTCATCTCGCCTCTGCGCAGGCTCTCAAGTGCGTCTTCTATCTCGGCGCAAGTCTTCACCACCACACCGCTCTGGGCTGCCTGATGAAAGAGCTGGGGCGTACAAACCTGTACCGCCCTGCTCCTTACACTTTCGGATATTCCAAAACTCATAGACTAGCAATTTTTCGTTACAAACTCACCGGCAATCTCACTCTCTTTGCAGATAACCTGAGCCGGCATAACCTCGGCTTCTCTGCGGCTGATACGCAGATGCATTCTCACATCCTCATCGCCCACGCTGGCACTTCCATGAGCCAGCCGTATAAACTTGCGTTGTTTCCGCGTTTCGCTATTGCTGGCGAATGCGTTGAAATTACCCTCCTTGGGGCTGACCAGGGCGATAGAGCCCTTCTTGCGTTTGCCCTGCGTCAGGAGAGCCTGATACAAAGCATCTGAAATCTGAATCTTAATATACATAATTCTATATTTTTTTATAATAGGAAAACTCTATAAACTATTAACTGTCAACTATTAACTAACATCAGAATGGCTGTACTTGCTCAAACTCCGAGATATGTGTCTCGCCATAATATCTGCCGTTATACTCCCTCACGCTGTGGCGGAGCCCGATGCCCAGTACATCGCCTTCCTTAGCCGTAAACTTGTCTACCGCATCGCCGAAGAGCCGCGCCACATACCGGTCGGGATGAACCGCATTCTCCATTGATTCCACCACTACCTCGCGAGATTTCCAAGGATTACCTGTCTGCTGGCTTACACCACTCTGAACGTCAAGAAGCTTGACTACTTTCATCTTTTTCATAAACTTAAAAATTAAAAATTAATAAATCATATTTACGGACAAAAAAATGCCCCCGCAACCAGACTTGTCATCTGATTACGGGGGCAAAGATACGGCTTTTTCACCTTTAGGATAAATAGGCAAAATAGGATTAATTATTTTTTCCTACGTTTTTTCTCTTTTTCAGTCATTAATCCTACATATTCTCTTCAAAAAAAGCATCCACCAGCTTCTCCATATCGGAATTCTTTTTCGGGGGCTTGTTACAGAAGGCGTTATTGAACGACTTCTCTATTGCATCAATACTGATTTTGCAGTCTTTGGTCAGGAACCTGAAGATGGTGTTCACTCCTACCGCTCGCTTGCGGGGAATTACCCCATATTCTTTCCAATGATCAAGGAAGGAGAAGATGGCGATGTTCAGGGGCGAACTTCTTCTAGAACTGGTACGCAGCCCTGCCCACTCATTCTGCTCTAGGAATGTGCGGAAGAGCTCAGCCTGTTTGAGGGTTTCCGCCTCGTCCTTGACGCAGTAGTTTTCATCACGGGCAAAGAGATACTCGCTCTTTCTGCCCCTACCGGTTTCCTTCCGGCTGATGCCAGCAGCCGCATCCTTTTCTGCTTTTCGCTCATCCTCACCAGCAGCAGCCTTAAAATCAGCAGCATCCGCCTTAAAGTCAGCATCCGCCTCAAAGTCAGCAGCAGCAACATCTTCCGACTCGAGGTCCTCATCCTCCGAACAGTCAATCAGCTGTACAGAAGAAACCGTCTGTCCGCCTCTCTCTCCATCTTTCGGAGGATATACATTCACCTCGCCAAAGATATTCTGCTGCTCAACATGCTCGTTGTAATAAGCCCCAGGGCATATAATAATCTTATTTCCACTCATAATCTTCTCCTTCTAATCTAAATCTTCTACGTTTGTATCTAGGCAGAGAATCCTTCATATCTACATCAGGCAGCGAATCCAGCAGGTCCGCCTCAGGAAGAGAATCCCGCTTGTCCACCTTAGGATGAATATCCTGATGATGAACCTCAGCATTGTACACCCCGCCTTTTTCAACCGTAACATTGTTAGGTCTAGGTTCATTCTGCTCCTTTGCAACTTGTTCACGACTGCCAAAAATGCCTTGAATCATATCCTTCAGTTCGCGATGTATAGATTCATGTTTGCCAAAGCAATCATCTGTCATATGGTTTAACAGCCCCATACATTTAAAAGTCTGCGAATCATCTATCGCTGTCTTCATATCTTTAACAAATCTGATACCGGAGTCAATCATTTCCCTGGCAAATTCTTCTTTCACCTCAGATACATCGAGCTGCATGGCTGTATCTTTACGTTCTGCATCTTTCTTCATCCGACGAATAGTGATATCCTTACAGCTGATTTCATCCCTTGCTTCATCAAGTTTCTTACTGAGCTTCTGGTTTTCCGCCTGAGCCTCTTCCAGTTTATATTCCAGCATGCTGCATTCCGCCATAGCTTCTCCCTGACCCCGAGCCAGCTCCTTACTTTTCGTCTGAGCCTCACCCAAGTCATGAGCCAGCTGCTGGTTTGCTTTCAGAATATCTTCCCGATTCTGCGCCAGCTGCTTGTTTGACTCCTGAGCCTGATATAGTTTATACGCCAACTGCCTGTTTTCCGCTTGAGTTGCTTCCAAGTCATGAACCAGCTGCTGTTTTTCCGATTGAACCTTATCCAGCTTCTGAGCCAGCTGCTTATTTTCCGATTGAACTTTATCCAGCTTCAGAGCCTGCTGCTTATTTTCCTCCTTAGCCTCATCCAGATGCTGAACCAGCTGCAGATTATGCGAAAGAAGATTATCGGAGATACTCTTCTCTTTAGCTAGCTCTTTCTTCAGCTTGCGAATCTCTTCTTCCTTCGCTTTTTTATACTGTTCGAATCCAATCTTCAGTTTCTGGCTAACGTCATTAATCATATCGATGTAGGAACAGACAGAAGAATGTTTTTTCCCCTCTCCATCCTCCACCTTCTCTTTCTGCATCTTCGCAGTAGTATTTTTTTCCTTACACAACTCATAAAGAGTTTTCTCCTTAGGATAAACAAAGTAATGTTCATCATCAGCTCCATAATTAAGGCTATGGTCCCCTTCGAATACTTCTCTCATAAATATAATTTTTTGTTTAAATTGGTTTTGTTTTTAGGGTAAAGTACAAGATGCGGTTCCGGTTCGGGGTTCAAGTTTGTTGAGCTTGGGCTCGGGAAACAAAGCTGCAGGGCCTCATCCTTTATCTAAAAATATATAGTTGTTAATACAATTCCCGCTTAAAGCGAAAAGTAGCGCAAAGGTATATATAATTTTTTGAATGACCAAACAAATGAACACATTTTTTCTATCATTTTCTGACACTGACACTGACAGTTATTTTTTCCGAGGGTAGTAAAAGAGTAAGAAGAAAAGTTATATTTATATATATATAAATATAAAATATTATCTTAACATTCTTTCACCTATTAGAGCAGCTAGTAGAAACAAAAACTGTCAGTGTCAGTGTCAGAAAAA
>ERZ780131.252-NODE-252-length-11282-cov-3.09583_pt1 | contig 11282 bp, 9 predicted proteins | sample MGYA00433081_ERZ780131 | MGnify/ENA primary metagenome ERZ780131 (study PRJEB29588, sample SAMEA2147193) | human gut metagenome | biome: human gut; feature: human-associated habitat; material: faeces | place: Denmark | collected 2008/2010 ... | reverse complement strand
TTTAGTCTTTGTAACTCTTTGATCAGGTACAATTTGAACACCGGACTGATAGCAGAAGCAAATTCAAATGCAATATCCTTATGCGCAAATGTTCCGCCGTATTTTCCACGTTTAACATACAGTCCAACTGCATTAGTTTTTTCTACCCATTCTGATACGCTTGGTGTAAACGTAACAAGTCCTGCCTCTTTTTTAAAGTGTTCAGATTCGAACACTTTAAAATTAGGATTATAAATTTCCTCCCATGTTGACAAATATTCAAGAGTAGCTCTATTTCTAAGCCAATTTCTAACTACATCCGCTGCCCTTGAATTATCAGATTTGGCTGCTGCCATATCCGTTATACATATATAATCATCAATATCCGCTCTGGATATTGTGATAGGAATATTTTGTACCGTGATAACTCTATTCTTGTCCATTCCGCTCCTCCTTCTTAATCATATTCTCACTCTTAATATAGTAAGCCAACAGCCTCAAAACATAATCCGGTGCATTACGGGTTCCACGCTCCCATTCGGTAACCGTCCTGTATGGTATGTTAAAATGCTCGCAGAACTCCTTGCGGTTCATTCCTGTTGCTTCACGAATTTTCTTTATCTCAATCTGACACTCTGTTAAATTCTCCATGGATACAGTCTCCCTGTTTTACACATTGTGTATATTGTATCATATATTTTTAGATTACACAATGTGTAAATTATTAAATATAGAAATACCTCAGATCACGGCTGTCAAAACCGCAATCCGAGGTGTTTATAATTACTGTAAATCCTCAAAAATCTGTTCCGGAGTAATACGGTTCTCTTTTAAAATCTTATCTACTGAATATCTGTCGATAAACTCCTTCTTTAAGCCATAATTGTAGACTTTCATATCCGTTGCGGCATAGAAAGCTGCAATCTTTTCGCCAAACCCGCCGTCAAGTATTCCGTCCTCAAGGGTTACTACTTTTCTATGGTTCTTTTTGAGGTCCTCAAGCATTTCGGTGTCAATACCTGTGATGTATCTTGGATTGATAAGTGTTGGTGCCACTCCTGTCTTGTCGGCAATTAACTCTGCTAGCTTTTCACCAATCTGATAGAAATCACCAAGTGCAATAATTGCAATATCCTGTCCTGACTCTGTCACTTTATATCTGTTGATTACGCTGTAGTCTGCGTCTGCTTCTTTACCTGTTCTGATTACGCCGTTGCAAGGGATTCTTATTGCCACAGGATGTTCATTCTGTTCAATACTCCATTCAAGCATGGCAAAATATTCCTCACAGCTTGTAGGTGCAAGGTACACAAGATTAGGAATATTGGACATCATAGGAATGTCATATATTCCAAGGTGGGTAACGTCATTCATGCCATATACGGAAGCTGTGTTTACAAGCAATGTTGCAGGATTATTATTGATACAAAGGTCCTGGGATATCTGGTCATAAGTTCTCTGGAAAAAGCTTGAGTGAGTTGCAAATACAGGTTTGCCGCCGTTTTTGGCAATTCCTGATGCCATTGCAACTGCATGTTCTTCGGCAATTCCCACATCAATAAACTGTTTACCGGCTTCTTTTCTCTTATCCCCGGTAAAACCTATACAGGTAGGAACTGCGGCTACAAGTACAACAACGCTTTTATCCTGCTTCATTTTTTTCAAAAGATATTCGCAGGTAAGGCTACCATAATCCTCACCGAAATCGTCCACATTGCTTTTACCTGTTTCAACATCAAAAGGCACGCACCAGTGCCAGTTCTCCTTATTGGTCTCAGCAGGCTTATATCCTTTACCTTTTAGTGTATTGATGTGGACAACAACGGGGTGGTCTATATCTTTAACCTCTTCAAAGGCTTTGATTAATGATTCAATATTATTTCCGTCAGCGACATATCTGTAATCAAGTCCCATTGCCTTAAAAAGATTACATTCACATTTTCCGTCAGAATCACGAAGTTCTTTCAGGTTCTTATACAGTCCGCCATGATTTTCCGCAATTGACATATCATTATCATTGACAATGATAATAAAATTGCTGTTAAGCTCCGAAGCGAAATCCAGCCCTTCCAATGCTTCACCGCCACTTAATGAACCATCGCCGATTACCGCAACAATATTTTCATTATCACCCTTCAAGTCACGTCCCTTTGCAAGGCCGCAGGCAAGGCTGATTGACGTAGAAGTATGTCCCACATTGAAAAAATCGTGTTCACTTTCTTCAGGATTGGTATAACCTGACACATCTGCAAAATGCTCATCATAAAAATATGCGTCTTTACGTCCTGTAAGCATTTTATGCACATAACTCTGATGAGATACGTCAAATACAAATTTATCCACAGGCGAATTGAAAACATAATGGAGCGCAATAGTTGCTTCCACGAATCCAAAATTAGGTCCGAAATGTCCGCCCTTCTTAGAGAGGCGGTTCATAAGACCTTTTCTTATCTCCTCTGCCAGTTTCTCTAACTGTTCTTTACTAAACCCTTTGATGTCTTCAGGGGATTTTACATTATCAATTAACATAAATATTTACTCCTTCTTTTTTTTATTATATAATGAAGTAATTGTAATACCTAAACCTAACTTTAGGTCAATACTTTTTTGAAAGGATTTAAAAATGTATACAATAGGACAGGTTTCGGAAATGTTTAGCATTCCAATTTCAACTTTAAGATATTATGATAAAGAGGGATTTTTCCCAGATCTCGAACGAAGCGGTAACATCCGGAAATTCAGCGATAACGAGCTTGCTTCACTTAAGCTCATAGAATGTCTGAAAAAATCGGGACTGGAAATCAAAGATATAAAACAGTTTTTTAAACTGGTGTCCGGCGGGAGCTCAACTTATGCCGAGAGAAAAGAAATATTTGAAGCCCGCAAGATAGCTGTTGAAGAAGAAATTGCAGCTCTTGAAAAGACCCTCGCCATGCTTAAATTCAAATGCTGGTACTATGAAAAAGCAATAGCTGACGGAAACGAGGACTCAATCCACGAAATGATGCCTGACAAATTTCCTCCTGAAATTCAGGCGTTATATGATAAAGCCCACGTCTAGTATTTTTTTCATATTTTTTGTTGAACGATGCACCATTTCTGGAGGGTCGTTCAAGTTCATCGACTTCGCCAGACTCGTCAGCAGAGCTGCCATCTCAGGATTTCCAAGCACTTTCATAAGCATATCCGCATCTACCCCCTCCGGAACACTTATCATATTATTGTTATTATTATTCTGTGTACCTGATGCCCCATGAATATCAGGATTTAAGTTTTCCTTGTTATAAAAAGCATTTTCCATAAGCTGGACATTCTTTTTGCAGTCCTCGTCCAGAATATGTCCATATACCTCTGTTACCATGTCTGCCTGCGCATGACCGGAATCGCCCTGGACCGCCTTTATATCACCGCCACTCAGTTTTAGCTTGTATGTCACCGATGTATGACGCAGGCTGTGAAATACCACATCCGGCAATCCTTCCTTTTTAATAATCTGCTTCATCTACATTGTTCCGATTGCAGCTTCATTCACGATTACTTCATATGCATGAAATGGTGCAAACTTATTTATCAGATTCTTCTTCATTACATTTTTTATATAAATAACCAAGTTGTTTTCATTAGCATCAATAACCTTATTACAATTCTAATAGATAATGTGTAAATGAAAATTTCAGTTATAATGAAAGTTTTATGTTATAAAAAATACCAATCTTAATTCTCCACTAGTTACGGATTATTAAGACCGGTATTTATTTCATTTTTTAATTAGCAATTAATCCCGACGTAGTGTAAACTTTTCTACCATATCGTTTAATGCATATGCCTGTGCGGATAATTCCTCACTGGTAGCAGACGATTCCTCTGCTGCCGCAGAGTTCGACTGCACTACTTCCGATATCTGATTCACACCAAGTTCTGCCTGTTGCATCGCCTGTGCCTGCGCAGCAGACTCTTCACTCAATCGTTTTGCATCTGTCGCAATCTCCTTGACTCCCGCAACGATCTGCTCCAGAGATTCCGCTGCTACCTCCGCTGCCTGGTTGCCATTCTTGATCTCCTGCAGCGATCCCTCGATCAGGCTTCTGGTATCTACTGCCGACTGTGCACTCTGTTCGGCCAGTTTACGGATCTGTTCTGCCACCACTGCAAATTCCTTTCCTGACTCCCCTGCTCTTGCAGCCTCAATTGCCGCATTCAGAGACAACAGGTTCGTCTGACTCGCAATATCTTCAATGTCAGCAATAATATTCTGTATCTTTTTAGATGTTTCATTGATTCGGTCCATTTCCTCCATCAATGACCTCATCTGCGCATGCCCTGCATCCGCCTGCTGTGCATAATTCTCAGCCTTTTCCGTCGTTCTCTGCAGTTCGCCGGCTGTACGTGACACGGCATCTGTGATATTCGTAATGGTTGCCGTCAGTTCTTCCACAGATCCTGCCTGCTCTGTTGCTCCTTCTGCCAACGCCTGGGCAGATTGTGCAAGATTCTCCGATCCGGCAGATACCTGATTAGCAGCCTCTTCTACCTGCTGTAAGGTGCTGTTCATCTGTCGGTTCATCTTACGCATGGCATCTTTCAGTGTCACAAACTGTCCTACATATTTCTCTTCGATCTTAGTACCGATGGCATAATTACCTTCCGCCATCTGTCCCAACAATTCTCCTGCATCCGTAATGATCAGATTCAGGTCAGCAGCCATGCCTTTTGCGACTTGTATCATATAGAATATCTCATCTTCCGTGTTTCTGTCCGGGAATGCACTATTCAGATCTCCCTGTGCAAAAGTCTGAAGTCGATCTGCCAGCGCTATCATCGGTTCTTCGATATTTCCTGCCATTTTCTTACCTAATACCACAGAACTCCAGAAAGAGGTCATTACGATAACCAGAATCGCGATCAGCATAAAACGCTCCATATTGTGCAAATCCACCTCCGCCTGATCTCCTTTTTCGACGCACAGATTCATCAAGTCTACAAACTCCGCGTATATCCGTTCGTACTGTGTGGTCAGATCTCCGATATCCAGATTCTGTGCCTTCAGATATCCGTCCTCGTCATCGGAAGTAGCCAGTTCCAATACCTGTGCATCCAATTCCCAGTACCCGTCCAGTTCCTGCAATACTTTATTATATGCATCCCTGCCTTCGGTGAATTTGATTGAGCGGTTCAATTCATCTATGTAACTCTCAAACGCTGCCTTTTTCTGGTCATGCAGTTCGCTCTGCTTGTCTATCACTGCTATGTCATCATAGCCTACTACTGCACGTAATGCGCTCCGGCTCTCCGAAAATGCCGCGATCGCTTTACCGATATCTCCCTGTGTAAATCCGTATTGGCTCAATGCCTTTTCATACTGTATCGCTGCGATCAGTAGTGCTACGATTCCAATAACTGCCGCAACCGCACCGATTATTGCTACTTTCACAAATCCTTTCGTTAGTTGCTTTTTAATACCTTGTTGCTTTTGTGTGGTCATATAAACCTCCTCCTAGTTTACCCGTTAAATAAGCTGCCGTGATCAACATCTTTATGTAATAGTAGCACATCCCCTTTCATTATTCAACTGTATGAGATGGTTTTCCAGAGATTTTGCAAGACTGATTGTAAGACTTCCCTGTGGATCAGCGTCTATCAGAAGCACTTTCTTTCCTTCCTGTGCCAATCCTATTCCAAGATTCACACATGATACTGTTTTATCTCTCCAAGGATTCCTTCAGCTTCGCTTTCTGTAAGCTTTCCAGCCTCACTTAATTTCTTCCTTTGAATACTGCATAATATCCTCTTTCTGCAAAATTACTTTTTCTCCTTTGCCCTATGGCTCCTGAAATGCGTGATAATGATGTTCCAATATTTCATCTGTTATCACAAACGGTGAATTGGCATTTAAGACCTGGTTCCTTTTATATAGTCTTTTTTGCAAAAGCTCCTTGCTGAACGATGCACCATTTCTGGAGGGTCGTTCAAGTATTACATCTAGTTATGCACATTTTTTCAACCACTATATATAGTTTTACTTGTTTCATAACTTTTTCCATACGTATAATTATATTATAATGGGGTAATTTACCCCGACCGTTTTTTCCTGATAATCTGCCTCACCTGTTACCATATATTGTTTTTCAGAGGCTTTCCTGTTTTGCACTATTCTCATATATACTTCCGGTGCAATTCTTATATATCCGTCCCTTTGAAGAAATTTCCGAAACTTAGTATATTCTGCCTTTGTTCCCCATTTGTCTGTAGGACTAAGTATCATTAAAAGTCTCATTCTGTTATCCCCTCCATACTTTCTATCAGAAGAATTAACGGTAACTGCAACTGTTTTTCTTTACTCTTCCTTTGTGTTTACCATCAACACCACCGTCTCCACATGTCCGCTGTGGCAGAACTGATCCACACCCTGCACCTTCTTTACCTCGTAGCCGTTCCCCACAAGGAATTTAAGGTCCCTTGCGAGTGTTGCAGAGTCACAGCTTACATACACGATTCTCTCAGGTGCCATCTTAACCATAGTATCAAGCAACGCCTCGTCGCAACCCTTTCTTGGCGGGTCAACCACAATAACATCAGCGTATACATTTTCTTTATCGTATTTTTCAGGAAGTATTTCTTCGGCTTTTCCCACATAAAATTCAGCATTGTCTATGCCGTTTAACTTTGCATTGGTAATTGCGTCCTCGATTGCCTCAGGAACGATTTCAACACCGTATACCTTCTTTGCTTTTTTTGCAAGGAAAAGAGAGATTGTACCGATACCGCAATAAAGGTCCCACACCGTTTCGTTTCCCGTAAGCCCTGCGTAGTCAAGTGCAATATTGTAAAGTTTCTCAGTCTGGACAGGGTTTACCTGATAAAAAGACAATGGCTGGATACGGTATTTTACCTCGCCGATATAGTCCTCAATATATGGAGTACCGTAAAGCACCCTGCATTTTTTACCGAGAATAACATTTGTTTTTTCCCTGTTTATATTAACCATTATGCTTGCAATTTTTCTTTCATTGGAAAAAGACAATGCAAGCAGCTTTTTAACAAGTTCATCTTCTTTCGGAATATTGCTGCCGTTAATGACAACGCACACCATTATCTGACCTGTAGTGAATCCTGTCCTGATTAAAATATGACGTACAAGCCCACTATGAGAATTCTCATCATAGGATTTTATGTGGTTCATAATCATAAATGCTTTGATTTCTGCAAGAATTCCTGCATTGATGTCCGAACCGATAAGGCAGTCCTCATTAGGAATTATGGAATGGGTACGCCCTGCATAAAAGCCCATGACAATATTTCCGTCTTTGTCCGTTCCCACAGGGAACTGGGCTTTGTTTCTGTATCTGTAAGGATTGTCCATACCGATAACGGGAGGTACTTCTATGCCGCTAAGCCCACCGATTCTGGTAAGATTACTTTCTATAAGATGACGTTTGAATTCAAGCTGTCTTTCATAGCTCATTGCCATAAGGGTACAGCCCCCACAGGCTTTCGCAACAGGACATTTCGCTTCAACACGGTCCTTTGAAGGTTCTATTACAGACATCAGCCTGCCGTAGCCATAGTTTTTATTAAGCTTTGTTGCCTTTGCAATTACCCTGTCTCCGGGAATTGTATCCTTTACAAAAAGAGCGTAGCCATCTATTCTGCCTACGCCCTCGCCGCTCATTGTCAGATCTTCAATTAATAGTTCATAATCGTTATTTTTCTTTATTTCCATATCAGATAATTGTTTTCCTTATATTACTGTCTAACATTTTGTTGAAGCCGGTCCATTCACCGTTCTGTCCTGCCGGAGTATTAAGTGCTTCCTTGAAAGTCTCTAATTTGGCATCCATATCATCGGCGAAATGAAGTGCAACTGCCTCGGCAAGAGCCGGTTTCTTAGGAGAACCGTATTCAAACTCGCCATGATGTGCAACTATACAATGCTTTAATTCACGCTCAAGCATAACAGGGAATCCGTCTATCTTATCTGCTGCCTTGCCGATAATTTCACATCCCATCACAATATGTCCAAGAAGCTGTCCGTCATCAGTGTAATCGTTTTCAGGAAATGCGGAAAGCTCATACACTTTGCCTATGTCATGGAAAAGTGCTGCCGTAAGCAGTAAGTCCTTGCTGAGATATGTATAATTGTCTGCAATATAATTACATATTTTAACGACTCCCAGAGTATGCTCAAGAAGTCCTCCGATAAATCCGTGATGAACTCTCTTTGCAGCGGAATGTTTCTTGAAATTGCCGATAAATTCTTCATCCTCCACAAAGAAGCTGTTAATAAGGGATTTAAGATGCTCATTCTGAACCTTAGACATTATTTTAAGAAGTTCATCATACATCTCCTCAATATCCCTTTCGGAACATGGCATATAATCGCTCTCATCATAAGAACCTGCTTCCGCTTTGCCCGCATTTGCCACGTTAAGCTGTAATGCTCCGTTAAAAACCGTTACATCGCCGTTAAGCAGTATATAATCCCCGGATTCAAAATCATCCCTGATTCCCGGTGAGTTGGGATTCCATATTTTACCGTCAAGATTGCCTGTTTTATCCTGTAAAGTAAGATTGATGTAATCTTTACCATTCTTGGTTGTTGCCGCTGCCTTTACCTTGCAAAAGTATATTCCGTTGACTCTTTCGCCTTCATTTAATGTGTTAATATACTTCATAAAAAATTTTCCTTTCACTATTCAATACGTCTTATTCTACACCAAGCACAAGGTTAAATTCAATCTCTTTATAATCTTCCCTGCCCCGTCTTTTAATAGTGACGTTGACATTATCTCCCGGATTATTTTTTTCAAGCTGCATCATAAAACTTTCCATATTGTTAATTTCGGTTCCGTTAATCTGTGTAATCACATCACCACTTTGTATTCCTGATTTGTATGCGGGAGAATTGGTCTCTACAGCAGAAATGTATATTCCCTTAGGGATTTTATTCGTGGCAGCTATCTCATCCGTAACTGTCTGTCCTTTTATTCCCAGATAAGGCATACTTTTCTTATTAACAAGGTTCTGCATAAGGTTTCTTACATCATTAATTGCATAAGCTGTTATAAAATTTGTATTATCACTGTTATATGCCATTGTAATTATTCCTACCACTTCACCATGCAGGTTAAGAATAACACCATTTGAAGTAGCGGTACCGCTGATGTCAGTATTGATAAGCCTGTAAATTGAATCTGTATCATTAACAGAATTATTGACACCTGTTGCAATTCCATATCCTATCGTTCCGTTAAAGCCGTATAATTTTCCTGTTGCGACTAATAAATCCCCTTTAAGGACTGCATCCGAATTACCAAACTGAACAGGTACAACCGCCGTATTCAACGAGCCTGTCTTAATAACTGCCATATCTGTTGTTGTGTCACCTGCGACAAATTCAGCTGTATCAACTGTTTTGTCATAATATGTAACCTTTATATTTTCCGAATTTTTAACAAGGGAATATTCCGTAAGTATATAATATCCCGTACTGTCTGAGGATATCACAATCCCGTATTCATCAGCTATGTTCTGATATGTTGAATTAAAAAAATCAACCCCCTGCCTTGCAGCAGTAACGGTTACAACCGACAATCCGGCTTTATCCGCAACTGATTTGAGTGCTTTATAATATCCCATATAGTCATTAAGTTTCTCGTTATCTATAGGTACCGTTGAAGGAATTTCTGTTGTAATTTCTTCAATAGGCGGCACCGTAGTGTCCTCCGGGTCAGTCTCCTTGCTCTCGCTTCCGTCCGTACTCGAGGTTGTCTCATTCATAGCAGCTTTATTATCATCAAGATAATTTTTACCTGTTTTGTAAACAATAATCATAACAAGGCCCGCAACGAGTCCGAAAAATACTGCCATGGCAACCAGTAACGCACCTTTCTTCAAAATACGCTTTGAATTTTTCCATGGTTCCTTAACAATATGTTCTGTATATAAATCATAATTATCATTTTTCTTATCTGACATGGTATTGTCCTCTCGAATTAATCAGTGTAAGTGTTTGTATTATATTCCTAAAATATGAACAATTTATGACATATTATTGAAGTTTGTTGTCCGGTAGAGTAAAATATAAATAATTTAGATATTGACAGGAGTTTTTTGTAATGAATAAAAAAGCATTGTCCATTCTTGAATTTGATAAAATAACAGAACGTCTTTCAAAATATGCAACATCCGCTCCGGGCAAGGTTCTTTGCCGTAAGCTTATGCCGTCTACAGACCTTGATTATATAAGGAAGTGTGAGCAGGATACAACCGCGGCTTCATCCCGTATTTTTGCAAAGGGTTCGCTTGGTTTTTCGGGTCTGACAGATATAAGGCCTCTTATAAAAAGCCTTGAAGTCGGAAGTTCACTTGGCATAAGCGAGCTTCTTTCCGTGGCAGCCCTGCTTTCTGTTACAGGATCCGCAATCCGTTATGACAGTAACAGTATTGAAACCAATCCCGATGTTTTGTCAGAACGTTTTAACATGCTTAATCCTCTCAGTGATATTTTGAATGAAATTAACCGCTGCATTATTTCCGAAACGGAAATTGCAGACGACGCAAGCACCAATCTTAAAGATATAAGACGGCAGCAGAAAAATGTCAATGAACGCATTAAATCTGAGCTTTCCCATATGATATCAGGAAGCTATAGGACATATCTGCAGGATGCTGTTGTTACCACAAGGGACGGAAGGTATTGCATCCCGGTCAAGGCAGAATATCGTTCACAGGTTCCCGGCATGATTCATGACCAGAGTAACACAGGCTCAACTTTTTTCATTGAGCCCATGTCAATTGTAAAGCTTAACAATGACCTTCGTGAACTTGAGATAAAAGAAAGTGAGGAAATCTCCGTAATACTTTCTTCCCTGTCGGCAATGGCAGGCAACTATACTACAGAACTTCTCACCAATTACGATATACTCAAAGAACTGGATTTTATCTTTGCAAAGGCAGGTTTTTCACATAGTTACAAAGGTTCCGAGCCTATAATGGATTGCGACGGTAAAATTAACATCAAAAAAGGCCGTCACCCTTTAATTGACAGTAGTAAAGTTGTCCCTGTGGACATATATCTCGGTGACGGTTACGAACAGCTTATTATAACAGGCCCTAACACAGGCGGTAAAACAGTTACGTTAAAAACAATCGGTCTATTTTCTCTAATGGGTCAGTCAGGACTTCATATTCCCGCGTCAGACAACTCAAAACTGACCGTTTTTAATGATATTTTTGCGGATATCGGTGACGAACAGAGCATTGAACAAAGTCTTTCGACTTTTTCATCCCATATGAAAAATATT
>ERZ780131.251-NODE-251-length-11304-cov-18.5_pt1 | contig 11304 bp, 5 predicted proteins | sample MGYA00433081_ERZ780131 | MGnify/ENA primary metagenome ERZ780131 (study PRJEB29588, sample SAMEA2147193) | human gut metagenome | biome: human gut; feature: human-associated habitat; material: faeces | place: Denmark | collected 2008/2010 ... | reverse complement strand
GCAAACTTGTCGCCCTGTAAGGGCAAAAGCTTTGTTTATCGCCTGGTATTTTAAAGCTTTTGCCCTTACAGGGCGCCTTGCTGATTGCTATTATACCCAGGGCGCTGCCCTGGGCTAGGAGCTTCTGCCCTTTCAGGGCGTGCTGCTTCCGGAGTTTGTGGACCTTCAGCCCGTTGCTTGAACGGGCATGAGAAAGTTTAGCATTTTACATTTTCTCAACCAGAAAGCTATGAGTTGCTAACCGGAAAACTATGAGTTGAGAACCACAAAACTATGAGTTAGTTTTTTTAACTTTTTAGCCCATTTTCTATCTTTTTACGCCTAAACGGCACAAAACAGAGACTTTTAAATCTTCTTTTTATAGCAGCGATGACGGCGATGCTGTTCGCTCTCCAGATACTGCCACTGGCTCTGAACACCGGTATTGGTCTCCATCTGCGGCATTGCCTCTGCCCATTTAAAGCCATAACGGCGATACTGCTCAATCAGATCGGCAAAAATAAGCGCATTGGCTCCCTTCTTGCGATATTCCGGAAGAACACCAATCAAGAGCAAATCTACCGTATCCGTCTTGTGCCACTTCAGAACCTTCAGCACCTTCAGCCAACCCGTAGGGAAAAGCTTGCCATCGCCTATCTCGCGCAGCGCATCGGTAAACGAAGGGAAGGAAACACCAAAGGCAACCAGCTTGTTGCCAGCGTTGCCATCTACCACACCCGTTACCAGGTTCAAGTCAGCCTTCTTGATATAAGTATTTACATATTCATCGATCTGCTTCTCCGTAAGCTGCTGGAAATCATAGAGATTCTTGTAAGTCTCGTTCACGATTTCGAACACCTTCCTGCCCATTCCTCCCGAGGTCAGTTCCCGGCGGGTGAACTTATGAACATGCAGATTATATCGGCTCTCTATCATCTGGGCAGTCTTGGCAAACTTAGCCGGCGTCACTTCCGGAATCCTGATGCGGTACTCCAGCCAGTCGTTATCCTTCTCATAGAGCGGATAACTCTCCAGATGCGTCTTATAATAAGGATAATTATAGTTTATATACATCGTAGACTTCCGGTCGAAGCCCTCGATGAGCAAGCCTTCACGGTCCATATCCGTAAAGCCGAGCGGACCTACGCATTCGTTCATTCCCTTGCTCTTGCCCCAACTTTCTACCGCGCGCAACAAGGCGCAGGAAACCGCAACATTATCCACGAAATCGAACCAGCCGAAGCGAACCTGCTTCTTGTTCCACTCTTCGTTGGCACGATGGTTGATAATGCCAGCAATTCTACCTACGATACGAGCCTCGCTGTCAACCGCCAGGAAGTATTGAGCCTCGCAGAATTCGAAGGCAGGATTCTTCTTTGGGTCCAGCGTATTCATCTCGTCGAAACGCAAAAAAGGAATGGCAAACTTATGGCCTCTGTAGAGATCATAATGAAACTGAATGAAGGTTTTCAGCCCTTTTTTAGTCGTTATCGGTATGATTCTTATCTCATCATTCATTAGTATATTGTTTTATGTATATATATTCAATTGCGGCACAAAAATACAATAAATTTATGAATAATGCAACTCTTTTCTTATAAATTTATAAAAGTTTGTTCATAATTGTCCAACTTTGTGGATATTTATGTACCTTTGCAGGTTGAAATGCCCCAAAAGAGCATCATAAAGTTATGAAGAAAGAGAAAAGAGACAACTATACGTTCCTCACTCATGCCCCTGTGCATCATGTGATTTTTACGATGGCCATACCAACGATTATCAGTATGCTGTCGACGAGCATGTACAACCTCGCCGACACCTATTTCGTGGGCAGCATCAACACGCAGAGTGTGGCAGCGGTAGGCGTTTCCTTTGCAGCAATGGCTGTTATCCAAGCGATAGGTTTCTTCTTCGGTCACGGAGCGGGCAATTATGTTTCGCGACAGTTGGGTGCCAAGCATACGGAAGAGGCACAGAAGATGGCAACAACGGGCTTTGTGCTGAGTTTTCTTACCGGTCTCCTCATCGCCATTCTGGGTCATGTGTTCCTCACTCCGCTCTGCCTTCTGATGGGTTCTACGCCCACCATTCTTCCTTATACAGAGCGTTATCTGGGCATTATCCTGCTGGGTGCTCCCTTTATGACTACCTCGCTTACGCTGAATAATCTGATGCGATTTCAGGGCAATACAATGTATGCGATGAAGGGCATCATGTCGGGTGTGCTGCTCAATCTGATTCTGGCTCCTCTGCTCATTCTCTACTTCCAGCTGGGCATTACCGGAGCCGCCGTAGCCACCCTCATCAGCCAGTGTTTCGGCTGCGCCATGCTCTTCTGGATGACGCATAAAGGCGAGAACATCCGCATCCGTCTCAGCAATTTCACCCCTACCCGCGCCTTTGCTAAGGAGATTATCTTCGGCGGAACTCCTTCGCTGTCAAGACAGGGACTGGGAAGTATCGCTACGCTGATGCTCAATGTGGCAGCAGGTGCGTTTGGCGATGCAGCCATTGCGGGCATGAGCATCGTTACCCGCATCTCCTTCTTCACCTATGCGATGGTCATCGGTCTGGGACAGGGATTCCAGCCGCTCTGCGGATTCTGCTACGGCGCCAAACTCTATGGGCGCGTAAAGGAAGCCTTCTTTTTCTGCATCAGATGTGGCACGGTTTTCCTCAGCGTCTGTACCCTTCTCGGCTTCATCTTCTCAACTTCCATCATCAGCATCTTCCGTGATGATGCAGCGGTTGTAGCCGTAGGTTCGGCAGCTTTGCGATGGCAGGTGCTCAGTTTTCCGCTCGTAGCCAGCATCGTGCTCACCAACATGCTGATGCAGACCATCCGTAAACCGGTGAGAGCCAACATCGTAGCGGCAGCACGAAGCGGACTTTTCTTCATTCCGCTCATCTTCATCCTCCCCTATTTCTTCGGACTGTTGGGCGTGGAGATGTGTCAGATGTGGGCAGATTGCTGCTCGTTTGCCGTTGCGGTTCCGATAGCCTGGAGCGCTTTCAGGGATATGAGAAGAGAGCAGATGGAACTTGGGTAAAGCCACTAGAAGATAAGAAGATACTAGAAGATAAGAGAAAATACTTGAGATAAGAGAAAATACTTGAGATAAGAGAAATGGATAAGACATATTACATAGGATTGGACGTTGGCTCTACGACAGCCAAAATAGCCGTTATCAACAGCGATAACCGGGTAATTTACTCAAAATACGAACGCCACAACGCCCGTGTCAACGAACTTGTGTCGCAATATTTCGATGAGATTTTAGCCCTTACCGGCGATGCAGAGGCAAGAATCTGCGTAACGGGAAGCGTAGGAATGGCTACTGCCGAACAGCTCCAGGCGGAGTTTGTACAGGAGGTGGTGGCTGCATCAGTCTATGCCCGTACTGCCCATCCTGAGGCGAAGGCGCTCATCGATATTGGTGGCGAGGACGCGAAGGTTATCTTCTTCAAGAAAAACGGAAATATGGAACTGCGCATGAACGGCAACTGTGCCGGTGGAACGGGCGCTTTCATCGACCAGATGAGTGTGCTGATGGGCGTAGAGAACCATAAGATGAGCGAGTTGGCGATGAAGGCAGAGCACGTTTATCCGATGGCTGCCCGCTGCGGCGTGTTTGCCAAGACCGACATCCAGAACCTGATGGCGCGCAATCTGCCCGAAGCAGATATTGCAGCCAGCATCTTCCATTCCATCGCCGTACAGACGGTGGTAACGCTTTCTCACGGCATCAGTTTCGAGGCTCCTATCCTGCTCTGCGGCGGTCCGCTGACCTTTCTTCCGGCTCTCCGCAAGGCTTTCTGCGATTATCTACATCTATCTCCAAACGATTTCATCGTATCCGAAAACAGCAATCTCATTCCGGCTCTGGGCTGTGCTTACCGAGCAAAATCGGCAGATTCTGCAGCCTCAGTTTCTGCCCTCAGAAGCCGGATGAAAAAAGAAATACAAACGGAATGGACCAGCAGTCTGCTGCCTCTGTTCAAGAACGAGAAAGAGCACCAGGAATGGCTCAAATCAAAGGCGAAATTCGCTACCGAAACCCAACCGCTGAATAAAGGAAAACAGCAGGTTGTGATTGGTATTGACTCGGGCTCTACTACGACTAAGATTGTTGCGGTAAGGGTGAATGCGGAGACGCCTACGGGAGATATTGTCTTTACCAATTACCGCCTGAATCTGGGAAATCCGATCAAGGCAGTAGCGGATGGACTGAACGCCCTGAAGCAGGAAGCAGCATTGCGAGGCGCTGAACTGGAAATCGTAGGCTCCTGCTCTACAGGTTACGGGGAAGAACTCATCAAGGCGGCTTTCGGCCTCGACAGCGGCATTATCGAAACAATGGCGCACGAAAGAGCAGCTGCCTCACTCATGCCCGACGTGAGTTTTATCCTGGACATCGGCGGACAGGACATGAAGGCAATCTTCGTGGAGAAAGGGGCTGTGGTGCGCATGGAACTCAACGAGGCGTGCAGTTCGGGCTGCGGAACATTTATCCAGACCTTTGCCAACAACATGGGTTATTCTGTAGGCGATTTTGCCCAACTCGCCTGCCAGTCGAAGGCTCCCTGCGACCTGGGAACCCGCTGCACCGTCTTCATGAACTCGAAGGTAAAACAGGTGCTCAGAGAGGGCGCATCTGTAGCTGATATTTCTGCCGGAATCTCTTATTCTGTCATCAAGAACTGTCTTTACAAGGTATTGAAACTCCATGGTAATGAGAACCTTGGAGGCAAAATCGTTGTGCAGGGTGGTACGATGAGAAACGATGCGGTGGTAAGGGCATTTGAGTTGCTCACCCATACCGAAGTGGCACGAAGCAACATGCCTGAACTGATGGGCGCCTACGGCTGTGCCCTTCATGCGGCGGCAGATTACAAGCATCGTACATCTGCAGAAGACGAGCACCCTGTCTCATCAAGATCCATCGATGATCTCCAGAATCTGGCTCATTATGAAACCAAACAGCTGCAATGCAAAGGCTGCGAAAACCATTGTTATGTTTCCCGCTACACCTTTGCCGGGGGCAACAGGTTCTACTCCGGAAACAAGTGTGAGCGTGTGTTCAACAACAAGGGAGCAAACGGGATAAAAGGCAAAAATATCTACGAATACAAATATAGTTTACTCTTTGATAGAGAGACGGTTAACCCACCTGCTACCGCGTTTCACGGTACATGGGTAGGCATTCCTCGCATCCTCAACATATACGAGGAATATCCGTTCTGGAATGCGCTGCTCCAGGCAGCAGGATTGGGCGTGATTCTCTCTTCCGATTCCACTTTCAGCCAGTATGAAGGAGCCTTGAATACGGTGATGAGCGACAATATCTGCTTCCCGGCTAAACTGGCTCACAGTCATCTGAAGGAACTCAACGAGAACCCGAAGGTAGACCGCATCCTCATGCCATACGTGGTTTATGAGCATAATGACGACCCGAAGAATACGCTGAACAGCTTCAACTGTCCGGTCGTTTCGGGCTACAGCGATGTCATCAAGTCGGTCATCAATCTGAAGAAACCGATCGATACGCCCGTCATCAACTTTGCCCAACCTAAGGCACTGGAAAAGCAGATTACCGATTATCTCAAGCAACTGGGAGTAAGCAAGAAGACTGCCCGTAAAGCGCTGAGAGAGGCCCTCTATGCTCAGGCAGTATATGCTGCTGAAATCAAGAAACAGGGCTGGGAGATTCTGAAAAATGAAGAAACAGAGGCTCAGAAAACGAACGAAGACAAGATTCTGAAGCCAAACAAGGGACTTACGATTCTGCTGGCGGGCCGTCCTTATCATACTGACCCGCTGATTCAGCACAAGCTGAGCGAGATGATAGCCAATCTGGGAGTCAACGTCATCAGCGAAGACATCGCCCGGGGTAATCTCTTTGCAGATTTCAAAGACTTCAATCTGGAGGACCTGGCGGCAGAAAGAAATGAGGCTGCATTAGCCAGCCAAGACTACAACGAAGCATACAACTGTCAGCCAGAGACTTATCTTATAAAGCAATGGGCGTATATGAACCGCATTCTGAAGGCAGCACAATGGGCTGCCGAACAGGGCGATGAGGTTCATTTCGTCCAGATGACCAGCTTTGGCTGCGGTCCTGACAGTTTTATCCAGGACGAGATTCGCGACATCATGAAGCGCCACAACAAGCCGTTCACGCTGCTGAAGATAGATGATGTGAGCAATATCGGCTCCCTGAAACTCCGTGTCCGCTCGCTCATAGAAAGCCTGAAGGGAGTGAAGAGTGAAGAACGAAGAATGAAAAATTCAACAGCTGAAGAAATTCAACATTCAACACTCAACATTCAACATTTACAGCAGACCAAGGTATTCACCAGGCAGGATATTCATCGCAAGATTCTCGCTCCTTTCATGACCGAATACCTCACCCCTATCATTCCGCCTATTCTGAAACTGATAGGCTATGATGTAGAGGTACTTCCGATGAGCAATGAGGTAAGCGCCGAACTCGGCTTGAAGTTTGCCAACAACGAAGTCTGCTATCCGGCAACACTCATTGTCGGCGACATCATCAAAGCCTTGAAATCAGGCAGATACGACCTGAACAATACGGCAGTAGTGATGAGTCAGACGGGCGGCCAATGTCGCGCAACCAACTACGCCGGTCTCATCAAGCGTGCGATGATTTCCAATGGATTCCAGGACATTCCGCTGCTCACGCTCGGTGTAACAGCCTCAACAGGCGAAGCATCAGGCTCTACAGACGACAAGCAAGACTACAACGAGCAGGACGGCTTCAATGTGCCTTGGCTGAAATACAGTCAGATTATCGTTACCGCCATTTTCTATGGCGATGCAATCAACGAGATGTACAACGCCTGCATCGTAAGAGAGCGTAAACCGGGCATTGCCAGAGAGTTGCGCGACAAATACATGCAGCTGATAGACGGACCTATCGCCCAGAATTCAGCCAAAGGACTCATCCGACTCCTGAAACAGGCAGCCGAAGAATTCAACCAGATGACCCTCGACAGAACGTTGCCGAAGGTAGGAATCGTAGGCGAAATCTTCCTGAAGTTCAATCCTTTCGCCCACCAGTTCCTGGAGCAGAACATCATCTCGCGCGGCATAGAGGTGGTTCCGCCTCTGCTTGCCCCTTTCTTCCTGCAGGAATTTGTGAACGTAGAGATACAGAAACACATGCGGCTGAGTTGCACCAAAGTGCCCGATTTCATCATCAAGGGCGCTTATCAGGCGCTGATAGGCAGAAGATTGCGCCAGGTAAACAAGGCAGCCGGCAAGTTCCGCTACTTCCGTCCGTTCACCAATATCTATGATGATGCGAAGGACGTACAGGGACTGGTTTCGCTCGCAGCCCAGTTTGGCGAAGGCTGGCTTCTGCCTGCCGACATCGTAGGTTACATCCGTGATGGCGTGAACAACATCATCTCGCTCCAGCCTTTCGGTTGCATCGCTAATCACGTGATTTCCAAGGGCATTGAGAAACGTCTCCACGACCGGTTTCCAATGCTCAACCTCGTATCGCTCGACTTCGATTCCGGTGTTTCAGAGGTAAACGTCACCAACCGACTGCTCCTCTTTCTGGACAGCATTGCAAAATAAGACAAGCCAGACCCATGTACGGCAAAACACCGTATATGGGTCTTTCCGTCTTTCATCCCTCAAAAAATCACTCTAAAAAATACAAAAAACCGTAGCTATTTCTTTGTCATTCAAGAAAATAATCGTATCTTTGCACTCAAATTTTATTGAGACATTAAGAAAATGAGTAAAGATACATTAACTCATCAGCTGACAGAGACCATCGAGGAGCTTTCGAGCGCCGAATCTTTGAAGGGTCTCTTCCATCAGCATCGAGACGGGAATCCACTTCCTTCGGGCAAGGCGCTCGAAGAAATCATCAGTTTGTCCCGTTCTATCCTCTTTCCGGGATATTTCGGCAATTCTTCGGTAAATATCTCAACCATCAAATATCATATTGGAGTAAGAGTAGAGAAACTCTATGAGATGCTGTCAGAGCAGATTCTCGCCGGTCTCTGCTTCGCCAACGACTGCGAAACGGAAACCCAGGCTGAACTGCAGCACCAGCGCGCCAAGGCAGGCGTGATTGCAGCCAAGGCAATCATGGAATTCCCGAGACTGCGCAAGATTCTGGCAACCGATGTAGAGGCTGCCTACGAGGGCGACCCGGCTGCCATGAGCCACGGAGAAATCATCTCCTGCTACCCGGTCATCAAAGCGATTACCAACTACCGCATCGCTCACGTGCTGCACGAACTGGGAGTGCCACTCATTCCGAGAATGATGACCGAACTGGCTCATTCGGAAACCGGTATTGATATTAACCCGGAGGCTACCATCGGCAAGCACTTCACCATCGACCACGGTACGGGTGTGGTGATTGGAGCTACCTGCATCATCGGCGACAATGTGAAACTCTACCAGGGTGTAACCCTCGGAGCCAAGAGTTTCCCACTCGATAAGGACGGCAATCCTATCAAGGGAATCCCTCGCCACCCTATCCTCGAAAATGATGTCATCGTCTACGCCAATGCCACCATCCTCGGTCGCATCACCATCGGAGAAGGCTGCGTAGTGGGAGCCAACGTATGGGTTACCAAGGATATGAAACCGAAAACAAAGAAATATAAAAAAGAAAAACAAAGTTTATTAGATATAGAATTCAATAATGGAACAGGAATTTGAACTCATTGCCAAGACCTTCATGGGCCTCGAGCCTGTCTTGGCAGAAGAGCTCACCCAGTTGGGTGCCAATAATGTACAGATCGGTCGCCGCATGGTGTCTTTCACAGGCGACAAGGAAATGATGTATCGTGCTAACTTCCAGTTGCACACAGCCATCCGTATCTTAAAGCCTATCAAGCACTTCAAGGCTAGAAGCGCTGAAGAGGTGTATGATCAGATCCAGAAGATCAAGTGGGATGACATCTTAGACGTGAAGAAGACTTTCTCTGTTGACTCAGTAGTCTACTCAGAGGAGTTCCGCAACTCACGCTTCGTAACCTACAAGGTAAAGGATGCGATTGTTGACTGGTTCCGCGAGCAGCAGGGTACACGTCCAAATATCAGCGTATCTAACCCGGATATCCGCCTCAACATCCACATTGCAGAAGACAATGCAACCTTGAGTCTCGATTCGAGTGGTGAGAGTCTGCACCGCCGTGGCTACCGCCAGGAGCAGGTAGAGGCTCCTCTGAACGAGGTTCTCGCTGCAGGTATGATTCTGATGACCGGCTGGAAGGGCGAATGCGATTTCATCGACCCGATGTGTGGTTCAGGTACCATCGCCATCGAAGCTGCCCTCATCGCCCGCAACATCTCTCCAGGTGTATTCCGCAAGGAGTTTGCCTTCGAGAAGTGGAACGATTTCGACCAGGATCTCTTCGACATGATCTATAACGACGACTCTCAGGAGCGCGAGTTCGAGCACCATATCTATGGTTACGATGTTGACATGAAGGCTGTAAACACAGCTAATCTCAACGTTCGTGCTGCCGGTCTCAGCAAGGACATCACCATCTCACAGGCTGATTTCAAGGACTTCACACAGCCAGCAGAGAAGAGCATCATCGTGATGAATCCTCCATACGGTGAGCGCATCTCTACCCCTAACCTCCTGAACACCTACAAGATGATAGGCGAGCGTTTCAAGAAGGCTTTTGCCGGCAACGAGGCTTGGGTATTGAGCTACCGCGAGGAGTGCTTCGAGCAGATTGGTCTGAAACCATCTATCAAGATTCCTGTATTCAACGGAAGCTTGGAGTGCGAATTCCGCAAGTATGTGATGTTCGACGGCAAGATGAAGGACTTCCGTTCTGAAGGCGGTATTGTGAAGACTGAGCGCGAGAAGAGCGAGATGGCTCAGAAGCACCGTTTCAAGAAGGAGCGTGAATTCAAGAAGCGTGTTAGCGAGGAGACTGAAAACGAGGAGGACGATATCCGTTCTTTCAAGTTCCATACTCACCGTCTGGAAGACTTCGAGAAGAAGCGTGCTGAGTTCCATAAGGGCGGCCGTTCACGTATCGGTGGCGGTCGACGCAATGATGACGACGATGACAAGCGTGGAAGCCGCAGCTTCAAGGGCGACCGCAAGGGTGGCCGTGACTTCGGTGGAAAGCGTTTCGAGAAAGGCGACAAGCGTGGTGGCTTCAAGGGCGACAAACGTGGTGGCCGTGATTTCGGAGGCAAGCGCGGAGGCAAGAAGAACTTCAGCGTTGACTTCGACGACGAGGATTAAAGAGACATATCGACCCATACGTCGTGTTTCACGACGCATGGGTGGTAAACCCGATAAAGTAAAGTAAAGAATATAATGAATCTGAAGAATTCAATTTATAAATTATCTTTTGCTGCTATGATTATGATGGCTATGAATGCAACCGACTTACAGGCTCAGGGCGTGGTTCCTGCTCAGAAAGGCGAGAAAACCTTTACATTGGAAGACCTGAACTTCGGCGGCAACAACTATCGTAACATGGTAGCCAAGAACCGCTGGTGCACCTGGTGGGGCAATGAACTCGTTCGCCAGGATGTGGATGCCTGCTATCTCGTCAACAAGACGACAGGCAAGGAGACCAAACTCTTCGGCATCAATGACATCAACCAGTGGATTGCTCCTACCAAGGACATCAAGGTAAGAGCCCTCTACAATGCTCTCTTCCCTTTTGCAGGCAAGAGCATCGTGATGGTAAGCAACGGCAGCAAGACTTATACCGTAGACTTCAAGAAGCATAAGCTGCTGAGCGAGATGGATTTTGCTGACGGCGAGAACCTCCTGGAGGCTAACGCCCAGCAGAACGCCTTCGCCTATCTGAAGGGCAGCAACCTCTATGTGCGTACCTTCGATGTAACCAGCAACGCCCTTACAAAAGAAAAGAAATCTCACGATTTCCAGCTCTCAAAGGATGGAAGCCGCGAAATTGTTTATGGACAGAGTGTTCACCGCGATGAGTTCGGTATCAGCAAGGGAACCTTCTGGAGTCCGAACGGCGAACTGCTCGCCTTCTATCGTATGGACCAGAGTATGGTAACCGACTATCCGCAGGTCGACATCCCGGAAATCGGTTTCAATCATCCTGAAACACAGAGTTGCATTGCTACTCCTGCACCAGACAAGTATCCGATGACTGGCGAGACATCCCACAAGGTAACCGTAGGCGTGTTCGACTGCATGACCGGCAAGACCATCTATCTGAAGGCTGGCGATCCAACCGACCGCTACTTCACCAACATCGCATGGAGTCCGGACAGCAAGACCATCTATATGTTTGAGCTGAACCGTGACCAGAACGACTGCCGTC
>ERZ780131.223-NODE-223-length-12527-cov-3.04538_pt1 | contig 12527 bp, 9 predicted proteins | sample MGYA00433081_ERZ780131 | MGnify/ENA primary metagenome ERZ780131 (study PRJEB29588, sample SAMEA2147193) | human gut metagenome | biome: human gut; feature: human-associated habitat; material: faeces | place: Denmark | collected 2008/2010 ... | reverse complement strand
ATTCAAAGGAAAAGATGTCATGGATTGCTATATGGGAAAATGAAGACACAGACAATGGGTTCCTTTCAATGGTTTTAATACCTGCAGGCAGTAAAGAAGATGCAGATGTAATATATCAGCATATGAAAGGCAATTTTACGCCACGTTAATAAAAATGGGGATGCGCTTTAACAATTGAAAATTGTTGAGGCGGCATCCCCGTGTTTTTGCAATTATTTTATTATTTCTCAAGTTCGGATGTACAATGAGGACATCTCGTTGCCTCTAAATCAATTTCAGAACGACAGAACGGGCAAATCTTTGTTGTCGGAGCTGCTTCTTTCGCTTCCTCTTTCTTCTGGCCGAGGGAACGTAATTTGTTGATTCCTTTTACAAGGAAGAAAAGAACAATGGCGGTTAACAAAAAAATGGAAAATGTGATAATTGCCTGAAGGAAACTTCCATATTTAATCTGGGCACCATTAATGTTCCATGCCAAAGCTGTAAGGTCAGCCTTAGATGTTACAATTGTAAGAAGCGGAGAAAAGATGTCTCCTACAAGAGAATTTACAATAGCTGTAAAGGCACTGCCTACGATAAGACCGATAGCCATATCAAATATGTTACCTTTTGAAATAAATTCCTTGAATTCTTTTATTATTTTCTTCATAAAAGTATATCTCCTATTCTTCGGTATTTTCTTCATCAGGTTCTTTTTTAGTATCTAAAATATATGCGTGAACCTTCGTAATTCTGTTTTTGGTACAACCTTCCACCACAAACCTGAGATTGCCGATGGTAACTTCATCACCAAGCACAGGCAGACGCTTAAGGGAATCAATAATAAATCCGCTTATGGAATCATAATCCGATTCGTGGTCAGTTTCAATGTCAGGCAGCTCTATGTATTCCTCAATATCGTTAAGCCTTGCCGTACCTGAAAAAATATATTCAGTATCATTTACCTTAATAATGTCATCGACTTCGTCACCATCGTATTCGTCACGGATTTCACCAACAATTTCCTCAAGCAGGTCCTCAAGGGTAATCATGCCAACAGTCGAACCGTATTCATCTATTACTATGGTAAAATTGTTAGAGGTCTTTTTAAGTTCTTCCATAAGCTCAGAGGTCTTTTTAAACTCGTATGTATAATACGGCTTGCGCAGAATATCTCTTACATTAAATGAAGCCTTATCCTCACAGAGCAAAAGGTCCTTGACATTAATAATACCGATGACATTGTCAACAGAGTCTTCATAAACAGGCAGACGGGTATATTTATCGGTTCTGAATACCGAAATTATCTCGTCATAACGGCTGTCTATTGATACACATGTCATATCAATACGCGGAATCATAACATCCTTAGCCTGGGAATCACCGAAATCAAACACGTTTTTAATCATCTGGCGTTCTTCTTTTTCGATTACACCTTCTTCATGGCTTACGTCAACAATGGTTCTCAGCTCGTCTTCTGTAATTGAAGCAGCTTTTTTACCCGGGTCAAGTCCTAAGATAAAAAGAAAACCATTTGCTAATTTATTGATGATAAAAATAACAGGGGTAAGAACCTTTATAAGAAGGCTTATGACACCTGAGTAAGTCATTGCAATCTTTTCCGCATGGGAAGTAGCAATTGTTTTCGGTGTTATTTCACCAAAAATCAATACCAGTAAGGTAAGAATACCTGTAGTAAGACTTACGAATCTGTTGCCCCACAACTGTAAGGTAATGGTTGTTGCAAGGGATGATGCAAAAATATTGACTATGTTATTGCCAATAAGAATTGCACTAAGCATTTTAGATGAATTAGATGTAATTTTAAGAACTCTCGCTGCTTTTTTATTACCTTCATCTGCAAGAGAACGCATCCTGATCTGGTTGACCGTAACAAGTGATGTCTCCGCCGATGAAAAGAAAGCAGAGAGTAACAGAAGTACGATTAACACAATAAACTGAATCGCCACACTGGGGTCCAAGTTATTCAACTCCTTTTAAAGTATTTTTATCTAAATATATATTTTAATAGAAGTTCTGTCAATAATTTGATATGGATAAAATAAAGAAAATATGATATTATTAACAAATCTGGAGGAAAAAAATATGTATGTAATAGCCGGGCTTGGTAACCCTGAGAAAAAATATGAGATGACAAGACACAATATGGGATTCAGAATAATTGATGCGCTTGCCGGCAGATTTAATATTTCGATGACCGAACAGAAACATAAGGGACTCATAGGTAAGGGAATAATAGGCGGAAATAAGGTAATACTTGTTAAACCTTTAACATATATGAATTTAAGTGGTGAATGCATAAGACCCATCTGTGATTATTATAAGGTAGATCCATCAGAATGTATTGTGGCTTTTGATGATATAAGTCTGGAACCGGGCAAGATCCGTATCCGCAAGAAAGGAAGTGCAGGCGGACATAACGGCATTAAGAGTATTATATCGTGCCTTGGTACGGATGCTTTTCCGCGCCTTAAATTCGGTGTGGGAGATAAGCCGAAACAGATGGATTTAGCAGACTATGTACTGGGACGTTTTAACAGCGAAGACGAGGCAATAGTTGCAAAAGAGCTGGAAAAAGCCTGCAATGCCATCGAATGCATGGTAACAGAAGGTTACGACGCAGCAATGAATAAATATAACGGAGTATAGAAAATGAGCATATTGGAGAAGCCGGTATGTGAACTGGCATATTATCAGAATATTATAGATGACCTTAAGAAAAAAGGAAACGTACCTGTGGCTTTTGGCTGTGTTGACCAGCAGAAGCCATATTTTATCTATAAAATCACAGAAAAATTTAATAAGAAGCTCATAATAACAGGTACAGAAATAAGGGCAAGGGAACTTTATGAAGATTATCGAGCCATTGATAAAAATACTTATTACTATCCTGCCAAGGACTTCATTTTTTACAGTGCTGACATAAGAAGCAATGAAGTTGTCAGGGAGAGGCTGGAAGTAATCAATCATCTTATAAATGACCGGGAAGCCACTATCATTACAACCATTGACGGTTGTATGGATAAACTGGTACCACAGGATATATTCAGAAAAAACACCATAAATATAAAAACCGGTGATGATATCGACATCAAAGGATTATCTGAACGACTTGTAAATGCCGGCTATGAAAATGCCGGACAGACGGAACACAGCGGTCAGTTTGCCATCAGAGGCGGTATAATCGATATTTTCCCTGTGAATATGGAAAATCCCTGTCGTATTGAACTGTGGGATACAGAAGTGGATGCAATGAGGCTTTTTGATGCGGAAAGCCAGCGTTCCGTAGAGAATATCGAAGAAATTGATATTTTTCCGGCAACAGAGCTGCTCATAGATGATACACTGGCATCGGGAATTAAAAGTATTGAGAAAGATGCAGCAAAATACAGTGAAGCACTTAATAAAGAAGCTAAAATTACTGAAAGCAACCTTATAAAGAAAAATGTTGAAGAGCTTAAAGAAAAGTTATTTGTGCTTCAGGACAGGAGCGGACTTGACAGCTACGTTAAATATTTTATAAAGAATCCGGTATCCTTAGCGGATTATTTTGATTACGAAAAAGACGCAGTAATTATTGATGAACCTGTAAGAATAATTGAAAAAATGGATGTAGTGGAGAAAGAATTCAGGGAAAGTATGTCCCACAGGCTAGAAAAAGGAAGCATCCTTCCGGGACAGACAGAGGTATTGTATTCAAAAGGCGAAGTGTTCCATAAACTGGCTTTGCACAGCCTGATGGCAGTATCAGTGCTTGACTGCAAAATACCGGAACTTAATATTTCGGGACACTATGACATAAATGCAAAGGGAATAGGTTCGTATAATAATTCTTTTGAAACCCTTGTAAGTGACATAAAGAACTGGAAAAAGAAAAAATACCGCATACTAATTGTATCAGGCTCGGAAATAAGGGCCAGAAGACTGGCAAAAGACCTGATGGAAAATGATATAATGGCTGCATTTTCAGATAAAAGCCAAAAAGAAATCAAAGAAGGAGAAGTTGTAACCGTCTGTGGCAAGCTTAGGAAGGGCTATGAATATCCTGATATAAGATTTGCAGCAGTTGCGGAAGATGATATTTTCAGCACGGCGAAGAAACCTAAGAAAAAGAAAAAAAGCTACGATGGTAAATCTATCTCCGATTTTTCCGAACTGTCAATAGGAGATTATGTAATTCACGAAAATCACGGACTCGGAATATACAGGGGAATTGAAAAAATCCGTGTAGACAAAACCGAGAAAGACTACATTAAAATAGAATATGCCAACGGCGGAAACCTTTATATACTTGCTACACAGCTTGATATGATACAAAAATACGGCGACAGGGAGGGTGCCAAGCCTAAGCTTAACAGACTGGGTTCGCCGGAATGGACAAAGACCAAAACAAAAGTCAGAGGTGCTGTAAAACAGGTTGCCGATAAACTTATTAAATTATATGCATCCAGAAGTGCCAGACAAGGGTTTGCTTTTTCAAAAGACACGCCATGGCAGCAGGAATTTGAGGAACTTTTCCCTTATGAACCTACGACAGACCAGCTTACGGCAATAGAAGAGACCAAAACAGATATGGAAAGCACCAGAATTATGGACAGACTTATATGCGGTGACGTAGGTTTTGGAAAAACCGAGGTCGCATTAAGGGCTGCATTTAAAGCTGTCCAGGATAACAAGCAGGTAGTATATTTATGCCCAACAACAATTCTGGCAAAACAGATTTTTACCAATTTTGATTCGAGAATGAAAGATTTTGGCGTTGAAGTCAGGATGTTATCAAGATTTTGTACGCCAAAAGAAGCAAAAAATACAATAGAAGGACTTAAAAAAGGGCTTGTGGACGTTGTCGTCGGTACTCATAAGATTTTATCCAAGGATGTTAGTTTTAAGAATCTCGGACTGCTTATCATAGATGAGGAACAGCGCTTTGGCGTGGCACACAAGGAAAAAATCAAACAGATGAAAGAATCCGTTGACGTCATAACTTTATCGGCAACACCTATTCCGCGGACTCTCCATATGAGTTTAATAGGAATCAGGGATATGAGCGTACTTATGGAACCTCCGGTGGACAGAATACCCATCCAGACCTTTGTTACGGAATATGATGAGGAAATGGTGAGAGAGGCTGTTAACAGGGAACTTGCAAGAGGCGGACAGGTATACTATGTATATAACAAGGTTCTGGGAATAGACGAAATTACCCTTAATATTGCAAAACTTGTGCCGGAAGCCAATGTTGCATTTGCACATGGACAGATGAGCGAACGTGAACTTGAAAAAATAATGATGGATTTTATTAACGGAGACATTGATGTTCTTGTCTCAACCACCATAATTGAAACAGGACTTGATATACCGAATGTAAATACTATTATTATACATGATGCCAATAAATACGGACTTTCCCAGCTGTACCAGTTAAGAGGAAGAGTCGGACGTACAGGAAGAATGGCGTATGCTTTCTTGATGTACAAAAAAGATAAGGTATTAAGTGAAATTGCTGAGAAAAGGCTGAGTGCAATAAGAGAGTTTACCGATTTGGGCTCCGGATTCAGGATTGCCATGAAAGATCTGGAAATCAGAGGAGCAGGAAATATGTTAGGTGAAGAACAGCACGGACATATGGAAGCGGTAGGGTATGACCTTTATTGCAAGATGCTTAATGAGGCTGTCCTTGAACTTAAAGGAGAGGGAACAATCGAGGATTACGAAACCGTTGTTGATATTGACGTGGATGCGTATATCCCTGCCACATATATAAGAAGCGAAAACCAGAAGCTTGACATATATAAGAGAATTGCTGCCATTGAGACGGAAGAAGACCTTGCTGATATGACAGATGAACTCATAGATCGTTTTGGAGATATTCCTAAGCCGGCGGTCATACTTATGAGCATTGCACTGCTAAAATCAAAATGTCACAGTAATTATATAACGGAAATTAAAGGAAACCGTAAAGAAATTAAAATCCGTCTCTACCACAGAGCCATGATTAATCCTGCGGGGATACCTGACATTGTGAAAAAGAAAGGTATCCGCATGAAGTTTACAACAGGGGAAAGCCCATATTTTACTTATTATTTTGAACAGGCTGAGACAAAAAATACAGAGGAATATATAAGGACCATAGACAAAATAGTTGATGAAATCGGGACTCTTAAGATATCGGAGGAAAGCAAATGATTGGTGTGATTTTTACAGGAGGAACTATAGGCAGCAGTATATCGGACGGATATATATCAACTGATCCTGAAATGAGGTATATGCTTCTTAAAATGTATAAAGAGAGCTGTGGATATGATGATTTTGTAACAGACGCACCCTGTACGATACTGAGCGAAAATATTAATTGCAGTGATTTTGTCATAATTGCCGAAGCAGTGCATAAAATGATGTTAGGGAATGTTGAGGGAATTATTCTGACCCATGGAAGTGATACGATACAGTACACAGCATCATTCTTATCGTGTATAGAGGAATTTACGCATATTCCCGTAATGGTGGTATGCAGTAATTATGTACTTACGGATAATAGAGCCAATGGACTCAGGAATTTTTCTGCGGCAGTTGATTTTATCAGGAACAAATGCGGTAATGGTGTGTTTGTTCCATACACGGGCAGAGATGGTATTACAAAGATATACTATGGGAACACCCTTTTAAGACATCATATTTACAGTGATGAGATATATACGGTGAATGACTGCTGTTATGGTGACTATGCCGAAGGTGAATTCAGTCCTTCGGGACAGGCCAATCCTTGTAAGAATAAATTGTTTCCGGTCCCTGCCGGTCATGGCAAATATTCTGATGTCCTTATCCTGTATCCGTATCCGGGGATGAAATATCCCGATATTAAAGAATACAAGGCAGTAATATTATGTACTTACCACAGTGGGACAATCTGTACAGCCTCCGAAAAATTAAAGGAATTTATGCAAAATGCTGTCAGGTATAATATTCCTGTGTATCTGGTGGGAAACGGTGACGGAACGGATTACGAAAGCTGCAGGCTGTATGACGGACTGGGAATAAAAATATTAAAAAATATAACAGAAATAACAGCTTATACCGAGCTGATATTACAAATTAACTGAAACGTTTCCACGAATTAATGTGCATTTTGTTAATACTTATATATCAATAAATACTGGTAGATATAACCATATTATAACTTTTTTACCAAAAAAACAAAAAAATACAAAAAAAGTTATTGATTTTTTACAATGAAAGAGTTATAGTTATAACTACCGATAGGTAAACAATTTTTTCATATTTATGGAAACGTTTCCAAAAAAACAAAAATGACCTAATAAAGAAAGAGGAGGTAATTTATAGTATGAAAAAAAGATTTTTATCAATAGCACTCGCAGGTGCACTTGCTGCAACAGCATTAGTTGGCTGCGGTAAGAGTGACGGTGGCAACAAAGAGTCTAAGCCATCAGCAGGAAATGATACTAAGACAGAAGCTAAGGGTTCAGTTTACTACCTTAACTTCAAGCCTGAACAGGATAAGGACTATCAGGCAATTGCTAAGAAATATGAAGAGGAAACAGGTGTTAAGGTTACAGTTGTAACAGCAGCATCAGGTTCTTATGAATCAACATTAGCAGCCGAGATACAGAAGGAAAATGCACCTACATTATTCCAGGTTAATGGTCCTGTAGGTCTTGCTAACTGGAAAGATTACTGCTATGACCTTAAGGATACTAAGGTATACGGAGAACTTACAAATGAAAGCTACGCATTAACAGAAGACGGATATGTATATGGTGTAGGATACGTTATTGAATCATACGGTCTTATCACAAATACTAAGTTACTCGAGAAGGCAGGATATAAGACAGATGATATCCAGTCATTTGATGACTTAAAGAAAGTTGCTGAAGATATTACAAAGCGTAAAGAAGAACTTGGATTCTCAGCATTTACATCAGCAGGTATGGACAAGTCTTCAGACTGGAGATTTAAGACTCACTTAGCTAACCTTCCTATCTACTTTGAATATCAGGCAGATAAGATTTCTTCAACAGCTGCTATTAAGGGTACATACCTTGACAACTACAGAAATATCTTTGATCTTTACATCAACAACTCAACATGTGATCCTAAGGAACTTTCTTCAAAGACTTCTGAAGATACATTAAATGAGTTCAGAGAAGGCAAAGCAGTATTCTACCAGAACGGTTCTTGGGAATATGGTAATGTTGCTGAGGCATTCAAGGATGATGAACTTAAGATGATTCCTATCTACATTGGTGTAGGCGATGAGAAGAATCAGGGTCTTTGTACTGGTACAGAGAACTACTGGTGTGTAAATAAGAATGCAAAAGCTGAAGATATTCAGGCAACACTTGACTTTATGTACTGGTTAGTTAACTCAGAAGAAGGAACTACATTCATGGCTAATGACTGTGGATTCGTAATCCCATTCAAGAACGCAGCAACATCTAGCAACCTCTTTGTAAAGAACGATACAGAATACACAAACAATGGTAAGACTCCTGTATCTTGGAACTTTACAACAATGCCTTCAGAAGCTTGGAAAGATGGTGTTGGTGCAGCTTTAACAGCATACGCAGCAGATCAGACAGATGATAACTGGAAAGCAGTTGTTTCAGCATTCGTTGACGGATGGAAGACAGAGTACGAAGCAGCTAATACTAAATAATTAGCAACTTATTTATTGATCGACTTGTTAATAATAGGACAGGCAGGTGACCTGCCTGTCCTAATTTTTGCCAAAAAACAGTATCAAAAACATTTTTAACCGGATATAGAAACGTTTAGAAAACGTTTTGTAAAACATTATAGGAGGAGCATATGGAAAAATCAGTTAAGAAATATTGGCCATTTTTTCTTATTCCTACTGTAGGTGCTTTTGTAATCGGATTTATCATCCCATTTATAGAAGGCGTATACTTATCATTTTGCAAGTTTAATACAATAAAGGATGCAGAATGGGTAGGATTTAAGAATTTTATTTATATCTTCACAAAAGAAAAAACAGGATTTGCCGCACCCGGCGGATTCCTTGACGCATTTTTATTCACAGGAAAATTTACTATAGTATCGGTAATATTAATTAATGTACTTGCATTTGCACTTGCACTTGCACTTACAAAGGGCATTAAGGGAACTAACATTTTCAGAACAATATTCTTTATGCCTAACTTAATCGGTGGCGTTGTACTTGGTTATGTATGGAAGACGCTTATTAACTGCTTCCTTTCAATCATTGGTCAGCCACTCTTAGCTTTGAATTCAACTGCCGGATATTGGGGACTCATAATCCTTATGTGCTGGCAGCAGATAGGATATATGATGATTGTTTACATTGCAGGATTACAAAGTGTACCTGATTCTGTTATTGAAGCAGCAGAAATTGATGGTGCCAATGCATGGAAGACTTTATTTAAAGTTAAAATCCCAATGGTTATGTCATCAGTCACAGTATGTTTATTCCTGACACTTTCTAATTCATTTAAGTTATTTGACCAGAACCTTGCACTTACAAATGGTCAGCCTTATGGAAAAGGCAAGATGACAGAAATGCTTGCACTTAATATTTTTAATACATTTTATGCAAGATCCGGAAAGGTCTGGAAAGGTTACGGACAGGCGAAGGCCGTTATCTTCTGTATAGTTGTAATGGCAATTTCACTTATCCAGCTTAAAGCAACACGTTCTAAGGAGGTACAGCAGTAATGGATGAAAAAATCGTAGTTAAGAAAAAATTTAATACATCTAACTTTGTACTCGGAGCTGTGCTTTCATTGATTTCACTGGCATATATTTACCCAATATTTATGGTACTTATCAATGCCTTGAAAAAGAGTAATAAAATTACAACAGATGCAATGTTCAAGCTTCCGACAAGTGAGACATTTACAGGTTGGACGAATTTTAAAACTGCAATCGAGACGAACAAATTCTTCCAGAGCTTTGGAGTGAGTTTGCTTATCACAGTAACATCAGTGGCAGCTATTATAATATTCTGCTCGATGTGTGCATGGTTTATTACCAGAGTTAAAGGATTTATATCTAGTTTTATTTATTATATGTTTGTATTTTCGATGGTTGTTCCATTCCAGATGGTTATGCTTACACTTTCGTATACAGCAACAAAAATGCACCTCAACTCACCATGGACTATATGGATAATTTATCTGGGATTTGGTGCAGGTCTGGCGGTATTTATGTTTGCCGGATTTATGAAAACAATTCCTATGGAAATAGAGGAAGCAGCAATGATTGACGGATGTAATCCGTTACAGACATATTTTAAGGTTGTATTGCCAATCCTTAAGCCAACACTTATTTCAGTATTGATTCTTGAAGCTATGTGGGTATGGAATGACTATTTACTTCCTTATCTTGTTCTTGACAGAACAAAAGGATACCAGACCTTACCTATACTTATTAATTCGGCATTCACAGGCTCATATGGACATGTTGATAATGGTTCTATGTTTGCCAGTGTGCTGCTTACTATTATACCTATCATTATTGTATATCTGTTTGGACAGAAACATATTATTAAAGGTATTGCAGCCGGAGCCGTTAAAGGATAAGTTTTTTAGTAGGAGAAGGAATGATTTAGATGACAATAAAAGATATTGCCAAAGAATCAGGCTATTCCATAGGGACAGTTTCGAGAGTACTGAACAATGCGTCGGATGTTTCAGAACACGCAAAAAATTCCGTTATGCAGGTTGTTAATAAATATAATTTCCGTCTTAATAACAATGCAAAGCATTTAAAACAACAAAGTAAGGATGGTATTGCGATAATAATAAAAGGAACACAGAATATGCTGTTTGCAGCAGTTCTGGAACCGATGCAAAGGCTTGTTGAATCAAAAGGTTATGCTTCGCTTATGTATTACATAAGCGAAGATGATAATGAAATTGAACAGGCTATCCAGATATGTAAAGAAAGACGTCCATTGGGAATTCTATTTTTAGGGTGCAATCATGACTATTTCAGAAAATATTTTCACCGGATTACGGTTCCATGCGTACTGGTAACAAGTAACGCGGAGGGATTGCAGTTAGATAACCTTTCCAGTGTGTGCACAGATGATAAATCAGCTGCCAGACTGGCGGTGGAGCACTTGATAAAACAGGGGCATAAGAATATTGGAGTTTTGGGTGGCAATATGAGTGCCTCAAATGCTGTTTACAGCAGATACGTAGGTGTTAAAGAAGCATTAGTTGAGCACGGATATGGTTTTGACGAGGACAGACAGTTTGTGACATCGTATTTTACAATATCCGGAGGATACGAGGCAATGAATAGATTGTTTGATAAGATGCCGGAGCTGACAGCGGTTTTTGCCATGTCAGATGTGACGGCAATCGGTGCCATAAGAGCAATATGGGACAAGGGACTGCGTGTTCCGGAAGACATATCTGTTGTGGGATTTGATGGCATTGATATCGGTAACTATTTTAAACCGAGACTTACAACAATCCGACAGCATAAAGAAAAAATAGCTGCAAGAAGCGTGGAGATACTTCTCGACTGTATTGACAATGGCGCAAGGCCTGTATATGAGGTAGAGGAATTTGCCCTTGTAAAAGGAGAGAGCGTCAGAAAAATAAACTAAGTTAAGGATGTGGATAGCATGAGAAAAAGCGGTGTTTTAATGCACATATCATCACTTCCGTCACCACATGGGATAGGAAGCATGGGAAAACCTGCAAGAGATTTTGTGGATTTTCTTGATAAAGCAGGTCAGGCTTACTGGCAGATATTGCCTGTATGCCCTACAAGCTACGGAGATTCTCCGTACCAGTCATTTTCAACCTTTGCAGGTAATCCATACTTTATTGATCTGGATGAGCTTTGCAAGGCCGGATACCTTAAAAGAAAAGAATATGCAGGTATTGACTGGGAAAGTGAACCTGACAGAGTAAATTACGAAGCATTATATAATAAAAGATATGTTGTTTTGAGAAAAGCAGCAGAGAGGTTTCTTGAAAATCCGGAAGATGGATATAAGGAATTCTGCCATGACAATAAGTCATGGATATATGATTACGCTTTGTTTATGGCATTAAAGGATGCCAATGGCGGTAAATCATGGCTTGAATGGGATGAACCTCTTAAGAAACGTTATGATGATGCAATTAATATAGCAAAGGAAGAACATAAGGAAGATATCAATTTCTGGATTATAATGCAGTATTTCTTCTTTAAGCAGTGGAATGAATTAAGAGCCTATGCCAATGAGAAAAATATTGAGATTATAGGTGACCTCCCTATATATGTAGCACTTGACAGTGTTGACGTATGGGCTAATCCGGGGCTTTTCCAGCTTGATGATAATCTTAATCCTACGGATGTTGCAGGATGTCCTCCCGATGGATTTTCGGCAACGGGCCAGTTATGGGGTAATCCTTTATTCCGTTGGGATGTAATGAAAGCTGACGGATATAAATGGTGGATAAAGAGAATAGATGCAGCATGCAGAATATATAATGTTCTCAGAATCGATCATTTTAGAGGGTTTGTTTCAT
>ERZ780131.207-NODE-207-length-13180-cov-2.94622_pt1 | contig 13180 bp, 13 predicted proteins | sample MGYA00433081_ERZ780131 | MGnify/ENA primary metagenome ERZ780131 (study PRJEB29588, sample SAMEA2147193) | human gut metagenome | biome: human gut; feature: human-associated habitat; material: faeces | place: Denmark | collected 2008/2010 ... | reverse complement strand
TTTTGTATTTTATATTCTTCGATTTTATTATATGTACGGATTCCCAGAACAGCTATCAGGAAAACTATCGGAATTATTATAATTTTTTTACCCATGGTAACAATCCTCCTTAACTTATATTGGGATTATTACCATATTTTGTAATTTTATTCTTTTTCAAACTCAAGAGCTTCAAGAACTTTTTTCTTCTGATTCTCGATATGTCTGCTCATAAGTTCTTCTGCTTTTTCCTCATCTCTTGCATCTATTGCGTCAATCAGTTCCTTATGCTCCTTAATTAACTGCATATAATCTTCTATTCCCTTGATGTAGTCAACTCTGTACCTGAGAACTTCCGCATCAAGCATAGCCATTGTTTTCTGAAGCACCTGATTATTGGCTCCCGCACATATACTGCTGTGAAATCTCTTATCTGCCTCTGTTATTTTGGCTAATGCCTTGTCCTTCAGTGCCTCTTCCATTTCGTTGTTAATGTCTCTTAATTCAATAACCTGGTCTTTTGTCATATATCTTGCCCCAAATGTTTACCAGCCATATTTTCTATAACAAGACGTACCGCCAGAGCGTCAGCCACATCCTTGTCCGAATAATCAGCCACTTTGGCACCGCACTTTGGCATTATAACAACAAGATGCTCCTCAGCAAGCCTCTTGATTGCCTCTCTTACCGGAGTTCTGCTGACACCCAGTTCTTCCGCTAACGGTATCTCCCTTAACCTTTTATTGGGAGGATATTTTCCGTTAAGGATTGCTTCTCTTATTGTAAGATATACCGAATCCCTTAGTGATATACTTTCATAACCGTTTTTCTCAAATTCCAATCTCATCGTCCCTTACACATCCTTGCTGAAACCGGTTCTGCTACATAAGCACTCTTGACCAGTCTGCTTTTTCTCAAATAATCATTGCATTCTTTTGCCTTTTCGTAATCGGTAAATATTCCGAATACCGTAGGACCGCTACCGCTCATAAGTGAATTAAGCGCTCCTTTTTCAATCATGACTTTCTTAATCTCACCAATCTGCGGATATTTAGCCACGGTAACCGTTTCCAGCACGTTACATAAATTGTCCGCAATTCCTGCCACATTGGCATGTGATATGGCATCTATTATCGCATCCGTATCGGGATGTACCGTGGATTCATCCAACACAAGGTTCTCATACACATATTTTGTAGACACATTCACATACGGCTTTCCGATTACAAAATAACACTTCGGACATCCCGGAAGTCTCGTAAGCTTCTCGCCGATTCCGCACGCAAGCGCTGTTCCTCCCATAATGCAGTATGGTATGTCAGCTCCTATCGTGACCCCAAGCTCCTTAAGTTCCTCTTCCGTTGCATTAAGATTATACATGATGTTAATTCCTTTAAACACGGCTGCTGCATCCGTACTGCCGCCTGCCATGCCTGCCGCAACAGGAATAAACTTAAACAAATCTATATCAAAACCATCCTGTATATTATACTTTTCTTTCATAATGTATGCTGCCTTATATACCAGATTATCTCCGTTGACAGGAAGATATGAAAGATTGGTTTTGACATTGATTGTGCCTGAGTCATTTTTCTTAATATTAACCTTATCATACAGGCTTATGCTCTGCATTACCATTTTAACTTCATGATATCCGTCAGGAAGCGTTCCAAGGACATCAAGACCAAGATTAATTTTGGCGTATGCTTTAAGACTTATGCTATTCATTGTTACCTCGTCTCCATAGTAAAATAACAGGTAAGAAAACACCTTACCTGTTATTATATGATGTTACTGTATTAAAAGCAATACAATTTAAGAATTATTAATTTCATTCCCGGACAAATCATGTCATTTTCAAGATTATTGGCTTCCATAATGCTGTCTGCAGTGGTATAAAAACGTTTTGCGATGTTCCACAGGGTATCTCCCTCTTTTACTATATACCCTGTTATGCCGGGGATATTTTTTAATTTTTCTTTCGGAACCTTTTCCACATCTGCATTAATTACTACCGGTGTGGTTGTTGTGCTTTTTGACATGATTTCCATTTTAATTGTGCCGTTTACGGAAATTTCCTTATCGGATATCCTTTTGGAGTACAATGATATGTTATTCACTTTTCCACAAAGTTCACTGTCCTTTTCATATTTATCCATACCGGCCTGATAACTGAAGGGGATATCATGGTGGCTTACGGTGATTGGAGGCATTGCTTCTTTATCCTCCATCATTATCTGAACCGATATTGTACCCTCAATATCAACTTTATTATCTTTTTGTATTATTTCATCTACAATGACATCACCGCAGGTATAGATTATCTTCCCGCCGTCTTCGTTTTTAATTCTTTCATTTATATCTATGTCTACGACTTTGTTTTCTACAAGTCTTTCGTATTCCAGTTTCTCCGTCTTGGGGGTAATCTCATATCCGGGTGCATATATGTCGGTCAAGAGACTTACATCTTCATTCCTGTATCCGCATATATCAAGGCTCATGATAATTTCACCATCAAAAATTCTTGTTTCTCCGTTTCCGTCATTGCGGGATATAAGGCTCTTTTCGCAGGAAACTATGTTGATATCGTATACATCCTCCTGTCTGCCGTTGCTTATATCAAGGCTTCCGCTAAAGGGAACCACATTGTCATAGTAATTCAATTCCCCGCCGTTTTCGCCCTGATATATCACGAAAAAGCTCAGATTGCCTTTTACGTCTATCCTGCCGTCAGCCGGCGTGAAGCACAAATCTTTTACCCTCAGTTCCTGCCATATTATTTCGCCTATATTTGACATTCCCTGATTAATATTAACGGATTCCCTTATACGAAAAGTATCTTTTCTGTTGGCGATAAGCTTCATCATCCTGACTTCAAGCCGCTCATCCCTCACATTATCCATTTCAATCTTTTTAATTACTTCCCTGTCATATATCTCTTCTGCCGATACGGTGACAAGGACTACTGCCCTGACGCTGATTTTATGTGAACTTATCACGGATATTTTCATATCCATCAGATTAGCTTTGCATCTCACAATATCCTGACCCGTGACACCGGCCATTGCTGCCGTCTCTTCAAAATTAGCTTTGCCGTAATATGACTGGCAGTTTCCGCCACTGTTATAAAGCAGTCCAAAATACAGACACATCCCGATACTGACCCTGTCTTCCATAGGTCTTACCTTTTCTATACACACCTCTCCCATATCTTTGATTTTATAATCCATGCCGGGCTTACCCTCAGGGATTGTAAAGTCTTCGTCTACAGTCGCCGAAAATACCATTTTTCCCTTACTTTTGTTCATATGTAAGTTATCTTTAATCAATTCCATAAAAAAATACTCCCACTTTCTCATTCTAATTAATAATATGAGAAAGCAGAAGCATTTATGCTTATTCAAACACAATTTTTTTGTCAGTATATTCTATTTTGACAACTATGTAAGGGCAGGTCTTCATTTTATTAACAGGCTCCGATGCCTGCGGTCCCACCAATGTAGTATGGAAAAAAATCTCATCCGACGTTTCCGCAAGACTGTCTACCCTTATACTGTATCCTCCTGTGGGCATGGTGCCATATCCCCGCATTATATACAGATATCCGTCCATGCCATAAGACATGGTAAATTCTCCGGACTGTTTTTCTTCAATTATGCCTTTGATTTCATCCGGCATATCTTCTCTCGGAACAACGGTAAAATCCATATCCGTCCTGTCTTCATTCTTTGCGGATTTGCCTGAACAGCCTGTAAAAACCATTACAAGCAGAGCAAAAATAAATACTAATTTTTTCATATAACTCCCCCCTGTTTACATTATATACCGTTTATATTATTTTATTCTATTTGTCTGTAAAATCGTAAGTAACGTCATCGGCTCCATCAGCCAGATTTACCGTATAACTGTTTATTTTAGTTCCTGAAAGGATGGAAATAATGTGTTCACCTGTCACAAGCGGAAAACTTACAGGTGCAACGCCTTTATATGTGCCGTCAAAATATACAACTGCATTGGCAGGGCCTTTTACGGTTACTTTGTTCTTGGAACTTACATACGTCTCTCCCTCCACCTTAGTTGTAGTAGGTTTTTCATAAGATGTTGATTCATTATCTCCCTTTGTCATGGATATGTTGACCGTCATATATCTGCTTTCAACGTCTATAACCTGTTTATAGTCCGAGTATCCTTCTGCATGAACCACAACGTTATGCTTACCGTTCTTAAGCGTAATGATTGAAGAATAATCGTATGCCATTCCGTCTATATACAAAGATGCACCCTGTACATCTATCATAAACCTTATATTGCCTGTCTGGGTAACATTAGCAGGAACATCCGAAAAATCCACAACCGTCTCTTTACCTCTTTCCACGGTTATTTTCTTTTCTGACTTATAGTCGCCGTTCACTACTTCCAGGAGATATTCTCCCTCCGTAACAGGAAGAAGCATATCAGGTTCTATTCTTCTGGCAAGAACGTTGCCCACATTAATAAGCCCGCCTATAAAAAGACTGTCTCCCGTAAGCGATACATATCCGTGCCCCTTTTCAACCACTATGGAAACCACCTGATTCTTATAGCCTCTCACAACCAGTTGGTCCATTGCATTATTAAGCTCTGTAATGTCAATCTCTTCATCCCCGGATAAAACAACAATGCCGTCGGTATAATAATACATTGTCTGGCCAATTTTAATTGCACCATCATTATCATTGATTGCAAAAGTCGTTACTTTGGAATTTTCCCATACATCCTTTGAGGGAGACACCTGAATACTGCTTATCTCATGGCTGCCGTCATATATTATATCAACCACATCGCCTTTGCGAATCTGCTCTGATGAAAGCACACTTTTATTGCGGCTTAAAAAAGAAGTTCCGTTGGTGTAACGATATGTCTCCCGTGCTCCGTCTGCAATATTTACAAATGCGAGTCTTCTGTTTTCCGTATCGTTATCCCTTACAACCACTGTCGCATTGTATGTACCGGATTCGGTCGTCTTTTCGATATGATTGGTCCGTTTCTTCGGTGTTGTCTGTGATGTGCAGGCAGTAACCGTTGTAATTAAAATTGCTGCCGTTAAAAGCAGTGTATATATCTTTAATTTTCTCATAAGTTCTCCAATTAATTTGATAGGATGATTATACCATAATATTTCAATGTATAGTAGCTATAAAATTTTTTCTTGCACTGTTCATTTCAATAAGTTTTTCCAGCTTCTCAAGATTTTTTACCGGGAAAAAGGATTTTCTTGCGTTATAGTAACCATTCATCAGTTTCCAGTATTTTTCGGGGAATGCAAAAAAGATATACAGCAGCTCCATTTTTTCACTGTTAAGCCTTATTACTCTGTCATATTCCGCAAACATCCCGTACCCAATTTTTATATCCCAGTTATTTTTTTCAAGGATTTTTCTCATAAAAGTATATAAATCCTTTAACTGGAAGCCATAACACATTTTTTCAAAATTGCCTATGACTCCAAGTGTATCGCCATATCCGATATTATGATAGTTAAAATTACCATGGCACAGCTTTTCTTCAATATGATTCCCGCTAAAAAAATCATCCGCAAAATTTATCGAACTTTCAACTTCCGGAATAAATTCGCCAAATGATTTTGATGCCATCATTTCAAATTTGTTTTTCTCATATATTGTTCCCAGATATTTTTTTATTCTTGCAAGCTCCCGTCCTTTTCTTGCATATTCTTCCCTGATTGGCCGTTCCGTATATTGTTTTTCTGCTTCACATTCCATAAGTTCTTTATGCAGAAATGCCAGATTTCTCACAGCCGACATAATATCATCATAGAATTTTATATCACAATCCCTACAGGGATACCACCTCTTGAGAACATATCTGCCCCCTGTTTCACTCTCCGTAACATAGCTGCCATCCTTGTTTTTTTCGTAAGCATCTACGTTAATAACCCCGCTTTCATTCAGTTTTTCCAACACCGGCGCGCACCACTCCAGATGTCTCCCGCTGCCTATGTAATTTTTTAAAACCCTGGGACCTTTATCGGTATCAACCATAATAACACCCCGTCCCTTATAAGTCCTTTTTACCTCAAAATCATATTTTTCTAATACATCAAGACCTCTGTCTGCCATAAAAAAAACCACCTAAATATTTGTAGCTTTCTAATCTTATGATTAAAAAGGCTCAAATATGAAGATGGTTGTCAAAAAGATATTTTTTTGTATTGTGTTCAGGGGTGTTAAGTACATCATCAAGCATGCTTTTCAAAATATTCCCAATTTCTTTTCCGGGATGTATTCCGGCTTCAATCAAATCATTGCCGGTTACGGCAAGTTCTTTTAATGTAAGGCAGTCCCCATTCTCAAGAATCTCCTTAAAGAGTGCTTCCTGTTTCTTAAGCGCCATGGCTTTATTCCTGTCATCAGCTGCCATATAAAATTCGTATTCAAATCTCAATACCATTTCGTACATAGCTGCTCCACAGGATGATGCCTGATGTCTGATAAGAGGTTTATCTTCCGTTATCTCCATCCCATGCATATCTACAAGCCTGCCGGTATTATCTATGGTATCATTGTCTAATTTCAATTCACGCAGTACCGCAACTGTTCTCTTTTTACCGAGTTCAAATAAAACTGCACCGTAGCGGTATACAAGTTCTTTTGGCAGCCTTATTAACAGCTTCATGGCTGTCTCTTTGTCAGGAAGGTCATTAAGGGCAGAAAAAACAATCTCCGTTATTCCAAGCTCCATAGCTTTCATAAGATAATCGGGATGGTCTGAGAGAAGTATTTTGTTAAGTTCTGTATGGATTCTTTCTTTGCTGATTTTACTTATGGTTCCGGCTAATTTCTTAACAGCGTCCGCTGTCTCCTCCGCTATTTCATATCCAAGCTGTGCGGAAAACCTTACTGCTCTCAGCATACGAAGTGCATCCTCCGTGAATCTCTCTTCCGGATTGCCCACACATCTTATTATTTTACGCTCTATGTCTCCTTTTCCGTCAAACATATCCACTATACCCTGACTGTAATTATATGCCATGGCATTAATGGTAAAATCACGCCTTTTTAAATCCTCTCTGAGATTAGACGTGAATTCAACGTTTTTGGGATGTCTGCTGTCCTCGTATTCTCCGTCAATTCTGTAGGTAGTGACTTCATATCCTTCATTACCCATCATGACAGTAACAGTTCCGTGTTCTATGCCTGTATCCACTGTTCTGCGGAAAAGCTTTTTTACTTCCCACGGTTTTGCAGAGGTTGTTATATCCCAGTCTCCCGGAACACGACAAATAATGCTGTCGCGGACACATCCCCCGACAGCATATGCTTCATATCCATATTCAGTTAATCGTGTAATGATGTAATCAACATCCTTCGGTAACTTAATATACATATTCTGTTCCTTAGTATGCTTTGCCCCAGTATACCATCTTGGTTGCAGGCTTGCCGCAGCATACGCATACATCACTTAATTTTTCCTGATTAAATGGCATACAACGGCTTGTTGCTGTTGTATCTTCTTTAATCTTGTTTTCACATTCTTCATTACCGCACCACATAGCCTTAACAAATCCGGGCTTGTTGGCAACTGTCTGCTTGAATTCCTCGTAATCGGTTGCCACATAGGTATGTGTGTCTCTGTGTTTTCTTGCTCTTTCAAGCATTTCAACCTGCATTGTATCAAGAATTTCTTTAACCTTAACATCAAGCTCGTCTATTGACACAACTGTCTTTTCTCTTGTATCTCTTCGTACAATAACTGCCTGATTGGCTTCAATATCCCTAGGTCCCATTTCTATTCTTACAGGAATTCCTCTCATCTCCTGTTCAGAGAACTTCCAGCCCGGATTCTTGTCGCTGTCATCAACTTTAACTCTTAATCCTGCTTTAATAAGTTTTTCTTTAACTTCCGCTGCTTTTTCAAGAACTCCTGCCTTTTTCTGCATAACAGGGATAATATCAACCTGTACAGGTGCTACTCTTGGAGGAAGTACAAGTCCTGAATCATCACCGTGAACCATAATAAGCGCGCCGATAAGTCTGGTGGTCATTCCCCAGGATGTCTGGTGAACATATTTCAACTTATTATCCTTATCTGTGTACTGGATTCCGAAAGCCTTGGCAAAACCGTCACCAAAGTTATGGCTTGTTCCTGACTGCAATGCTTTTCCGTCATGCATGAGTGCTTCAATAGTATATGTTGCTTCCGCTCCGGCAAATTTTTCTTTATCTGTCTTACGTCCTCTGACAACAGGAATTGCAAGAAAATCCTCACAGAAATCAGCATATAAGTTAAGCATCTGCTGTGTTCTTGCTTCTGCTTCTTCTGCTGTTGCATGGGCTGTATGTCCTTCCTGCCACAGGAATTCTCTTGAACGTAAAAATGGTCTTGTCTCTTTTTCCCATCTTACAACAGAACACCACTGGTTATATACTTTTGGTAAATCTCTGTATGACTGAATCTCATCCTTATAGAAATCACAGAAAAGTGTCTCAGATGTAGGTCTTACACACATTCTTTCCTGAAGAGGATTAAGTCCTCCGTATGTTACCCATGCTACTTCAGGAGCAAATCCTTCTACATGGTCTTTTTCCCTCTGTAAAAGGCTTTCAGGAATAAACATTGGCATATATACGTTTTCAACGCCTGTTTCTTTAAATCTTTTATCAAGTTCTGCCTTTATATTTTCCCATATTGCATATCCGGCAGGTTTAAAAATCATACATCCCTTTACACTGGAATATCCCATTAACTCTGCCTTTTTAACTACATCTGTATACCACTGGGCAAAATCCACATCCATTGATGTAATTGCCTCTACAAATTTCTTATCCTCTGCCATTATTCTAATCCTTTCAAATAATTATATTTCATGATAGGTCTCAGCTTTATAAAAATATCCGAGATCATCTAATCTTCTGCCAAACCATATACTCTTTTCTTCATTTTCTCCTCTTTTATAAAAATTCATATCAAGATCAGGATCAAATGAATATCTGGTTCCGTTAAGATTTACATAAAGCCAGCAATGCGGCGTAACTCCTCCGCCATAAGACGGAACGTTACCTGTTACAAGGTGTGCATCATATCCCAGTGCTCTCATAATAAACATAAACGCAGCCGAGTAATTATAACAACAGCCCTGCCCCGAATTAAGGAGGTCAGTTGCCCACAGCACTTCCTTTGGCGTTGTATTAACATCAGAAGATGAATAAGCCCCTGTATTAGCATCCATTCCTCTGTTATATGTAATTTTGTCTACAAGATAAAGATAACAGGTCCATACCTTTGCATAGTTATTCATGTCTTCTGTAAGAATTTCAGAAAATAACTTATCTATCAGACCATCAAGCTCAGAATAACCTGATTTCTTAGGATTGACAGGTTCACTCATAAGAAGCGAATATACCGTAACCGGCTTGCTTTCAGGTTCTGTAGGTACCGGGGTTGTCGGCTCCGGAGTTGCAGGTTCCGGGGTTGCAGGTTCCGGGGTTGTTGTTTCCGGAGTATCAGACACCGGCTCATCAATGGTTGTTGATGTTTCTTCATTAGTTTTTTTGCTGTCATCAGTAACAGTCGGGTTATCTCTCTTCTTTCCGCATCCTGCAATACATAAAGAGATTACCATTACCATTATAAGAAATACTGCAAGCATCTTTCTCTTCATAGTCTTATACCTCTATTTAATCAGTATCTATGGCACAGCCAAAATATTTCAATGTATCATTAAGGAAGAAGAAATATATATATTTGTCGCCTTCCTCATAGTATTTGTACATATTGCCTGTCTTAACATAATTGTCACCGTAAGCCGCTACCACCTCGTTAACAGTTGCTCCTACAGTAATTCCTTTATCCGTGCTGAATCTGTCCGACGATATACTGAGATCCTGGATAAAATCTCCGGATTCTGCCGGATAAGTCCGGACTTCAAATCCGTCATAAGTAAATACCTTATCCATACCATCAAAATAACAGCTTGCAGCCTCCGTATATTTTACGGGCTCTCCAAGTTCTTTATATGCTCCGGAAAAATCTGTTCCGGGAATAATCTTTATATTATTAATTGTATATGACACCTGTGCACTGTTGTCATTATCCTTTGTCGGTGTCGTACTATCTGACTTACCGCAGCCTGCCAGGATAAACATAACAGCCAGTAACGTCACTGCAAATCTTTTCATAATTTTTCTCCTATGCTTTATTCAATAATATGATTATACACAAATTATTCAAGATTTCAAGCAATACCATTTATATATACATCTTTACTGCTCACTGTATTCAAGAAGATTTTTGATATTTCTCTCAACAATTTCCACTACAATTACATCATAGTCCCCAACAGATGACATATCATACGGTACAGCCCTTGAAACAGTTACATTTTTGAAGTCATCCGAAAAGAATTTATAAAGTGCGTTGCCGAATGAATCCCTGTATAAAAGAGCACTCCCTGTTTTGTCAGCATTTTCTGTTGTAATAATTAAATCATCCACACCCATAAATCTTGATGTGTAATCAAAATTCTCTGTATTTTCAAAATAATACTGTATGTCCTTCTTTATGCCTTCCGGAAACAGCATATCATATAAATCTCCGTTAAAATCCAAGGCTTCGCTATATGGTATATTTCTATAATCCGTTGCATTTATACCCGCCTTATCCATAATTTCCATATATGCCAGCGATGCACCGAGATTGTTCCAATGTGAGTCCAATTTATGGTACAGTTCCACTCCGGAATATGTGTTATCCTCTTTAAATAATTTCTTAAGGTCAGTATATGCGACTTTCCTTGACGATAATTCCTTTATAAGTTTCTCGTAATTACCATCCGGACAATTCTCTACATAATAATATGGCATATATTCTCCGTATATTTCCATCTTATTAGGTGCTATTACAAAAACAAATTTTTTGCCTGCTTTTTCGCACTTTTCTGATATTGCTTCCACATAATCCGCAATTTTTATAATTTCCTCATCAGAAAGAACATCCTCTCCTATATAATCATGAAGTGCACTGTTATAAAACAGCCACCCATCCCTGCCTGCTATTACATTATCTTCTCCGGATTGTTTAAAAACATTATATTTTACAATATTATTCATACTAATAAATCTGCTCCGGAAGCCGAAATTTGCAGAAAAATACTTATCAAACTCATTACAGAAGGAAGTATAAGACGATGGTTTAAATTTAACTTTCTCCTCTTTTGCCGGGCTGTTGCTTTTTCCCACAAATGTCTTAATCCCAATTGCGATAAGCAATCCGAATATTCCCACAACATATATTGTTTTCAGTATTTTTTTTACTTTCATACCTGCCACCTTAAAATCTGAAATAGATAAACGGATTATATGAATCTGCTGCCAGTCCCATTATACATAATACAAGAATGGCACCAACTGCAACATATGATAATCCATTAAGAAATGTCCATAGTTTTCTGTCCTTTACGGCTGCTGATATATATGGCACAACCGGGGTACAGGCAATAATGCCTGCTATTGCTGTAACAATAAATACAGGGGTCAGAAATCCCATAAATACCGTAAATGATGAAGAAAGTGACGTAAATGAGAACATTCTTCCTATATATGAAAACGCATATCCTGTACTGTCTGCCCTGAATATAACAAATCCGATTATAACAACAAGCATTGTATAAATATATGCCAATGCATTAAAATGCTTACCGGCATCCTTTTTGTCTTTGGTAACAATGGTTTCAATACACATAAAAACGCCATGTAATATTCCCCAGATAAGGAAAGTAAAGTTAGCGCCATGCCATATTCCCGTACATATAAATACTATCATTGTGTTAAGTATTTTTCTGCCCGGTCCCCTGCGGTTGCCCCCAAGAGGGATGTAGAGATATTCCCTGAACCATGATGTCAGTGACATATGCCATCTTCTCCAGAAATCCCTTACAGAGCAGGCAGTATACGGATAATTAAAGTTCTGTGGGAAATCAAATCCCATCATGCTTCCAAGTCCCAGTGCCATATCGGAATATCCCGAAAAATCAAAGAAAATCTGAAGAGTATAACAGACTGCTCCAAGCCACGCAAGCCTCATATCTATTGCCGATGTATTCATTGAAAAAACACTGTCTGCAACGTAGGCAAAAGAATTTGCAAGTAACATCTTCTTTGACAGCCCTATTATAAACTTCCTGATTCCGTGAGCAAGTCCGTCGAGAGTTACATTTCTTGACTTAATACTATCTTTAATTGAATTAAACTTGACAATGGGACCTGCGATAAGCTGCGGAAAAAGGGATATATATAGAAGTACATCAAAGAAACCAACGTCCTCACGTTCCTCTTTACGATATACATCTACAATATAAGATATTGCCTGAAAAGTATAAAATGAAATTCCTATAGGCATAGTAATATCCGGCACCTTAAAATTACATACCGGAATAAAATTGATTATCTGCACTATAAATCCAGTATATTTAAAAACAACAAGCAGTCCGATATTGATGACAATCGAGGCGGCTAGTAATGCCTTGCTTTTTCTTACGGAAAGGATACGCCCAAATACATAATTAACAGCTACTGAACCTATTAACAGGGCAACGTAAACAGGTTCACCGTAAGCATAAAAAATAAGACTGGCAGCAATCAACAGCCCGTTTCTTATTTTGTTATTTTTAATAACTGTATGAAGTAAAATTACAACCGGCAAAAACAAAAACAAAAAAACTGCCGAACTGAATACCATAATTACCCTCCTGATAATCTATCAATATGGACATTATATAGTTATTTTTCCTCAATCACAAGTTTTTTTATTACTATATCCGATATTTCTCTGATAAGGATTAATGCTACAGGTCCCGTGAACACACCCATTACGCCAAACAGTTTAAGTCCTGCATATATTGTGATGAGCATAACGGTAGGCGACATTCCGAATTTGTCTCCCATAAGCTTAGGTTCAAGAAACTGTCTGGTATAATAGCATATAAGATATAAAATCATAATCATGGATGCCTGTTTTAGTCTGTGCATAAACACAAGGACTAAGACCCATGGTAAAAAAATTGTCCCGGTTCCGAGAATCGGCAGTGCATCAACGAAACCAATTACAATACCTAACAGCAATGCATACGGATTTTTCATAATAAATAATCCAACACAGCAAATCACACAGGTTATGGCCATAATTATAAGCTCTGTTTTAAGAT
>ERZ780131.206-NODE-206-length-13218-cov-15.3415_pt1 | contig 13218 bp, 16 predicted proteins | sample MGYA00433081_ERZ780131 | MGnify/ENA primary metagenome ERZ780131 (study PRJEB29588, sample SAMEA2147193) | human gut metagenome | biome: human gut; feature: human-associated habitat; material: faeces | place: Denmark | collected 2008/2010 ... | reverse complement strand
CTGAAAACTGTCACAACTGTCACAACTGTCACAACTGTAACGCCTCTCTTCTTCTTCTCCCTTCTCTCCTCCTTCATCCATCTTTGTAAAGAAATCACCTACCCATCTCCATCCCCCCGACCCATCAGTTTGCGGAGATTATCTGGCTTATTCTCCGCAAATTTGCGGAGAATAGACAATAAATCCCCCAAAAACTTGCATGAAAGAGAAATATTTCATATATTTGCAGAAGAAAAGCTGCACTCGGCAATTTGAAAGCAAGCTTTCATTGCACTCGTTTGCATTTTCTTTGCAGAAGAAAAGCTGCACTCGGCAATTTGAAAGCAAGCTTTCATTGCGCTCGTTTGCATTTTCTTTGCAGAAGAAAAGAAGAAGAAAAAGAAAAGATATGAAACAAGAAAACAACAGAATACAATTACCCCTAGAAGAAATCAAGCTCGCATTCGCAGCTTCATGCGTTGAGGGAGCTGCAAGAAAGCTCGGGGTACCATATATTGAAATATACGAAAGAATGAGAAAGGTTGATTTAATCAACAAGTTCATTCTGCCCCACTACGATACGCTCCACACCGAAAGTCGAGAGTATCTTATAGAAGATATCATTGAGTGTCTAACTAATTGGGAGAAGAAAGACAGATGAAAATAACTGTTTATCATGGAGCTACAGAAATTATAGAAGCTCCACTTAATCATGTTGGAAGACCAAGGTTAGACTTTGGTCAAGGCTTCTATGTAACCGATTTAAAGAATCAGGCAATCAAATGGGCTAAAACCATAGCCGAAAAAAGAGCAGCACAACCCCTACTCAATATCTACACTCTAGATAGGGATGCTATTCTCGCGGAAGCTCGCTGCAAGATATTTACCGCATACGATAAAGACTGGCTAGACTTCATCGTGGGCAACAGACGGGGCGAAAACCCTGCCAGAGATTACGATTATGTAGAAGGAGGTATTGCTAACGACCGAGTAATCGATACCGTAAACCTATACATGACAGGTTTTTACGATGCAGAATCAGCCCTACAGCAGTTAATATTTCATAAGCCCAACAATCAGATTTGCCTGCTCAATCAAACTCTCATCAATAAATACTTAGTATATAATGGAACAGAAAAAATATAAACAGATCAACACAAAGACACCTGAGATTCAAGAAATGATTCTCAGCTATCAGATAGGTGGCGTAGCATACGAACTGTCACAGCGCCTGGAAATATCTCCAGCTCTGGCTCTTGATCTTTTCTATCGCAGCAAGACCTGTGCCCAACTCCACGATAAGCGCACCGGCCTGTATCTCATGAGCAATGGCTACATCGCCGATGATTTCATTTACGAGAAGCAGAGAGGGTACTAAGCCGCAGTTTTATATCTGAGATACCTTACCCCACACGCCCTGAAGGGGCAGAAGCACCTAGCCCAGGGTAACACCCTGGGTATAAGCGCAATCCGCCTTGCGCCCTGTAGGGGCAAAAGCTTCGTAGCAGGAATGCAGATAGAAAGTGAATTCAACCAACGATTTCATTTAAAAGCGAAGATTTTCCCACTTTCCTAGAATCATTCTATCAAAAACCTTGTAAATCGTGTAATAATTCATAAAAAAGAAGGTTTTTACTTGGTAGTTTCAGGTTTTTATTTTATCTTTGCAGAAGATAGGCTGCATCTCGGCAAAACATTCAAGCAAGCTTGATGTTCTGCACTCGATTTGCACTATTTTTGCGGTAGAAACAAAAACGATAATTATGAAGTCAAGGGAATATTATATATCACTCATCACTTCTCATGCCGAAGAGCTAAAAAAGAACTTTGGCATTAAATCATTACGTCTTTTCGGTTCTGTGTCTAGAAACGAACAGAAAGAAGGTAGTGACGTTGATATATGCGTAGATATGGAACCGAAAATATTCCTTGTAGTAAGACTGAAACGTTTTCTAGAAAACCTGCTGGAATGTTCTGTTGACATTGTAAGATTGCACAAGCATATCAATCCATTCCTCCTTAAAGAAATAGAACATGACGGAATATACATCATCAAATAGAATTATTGGAACCTTAATACAAATTAAGGAAGCCATTAAACAATTGCAAGATTGGAACAAAGATGTACAGACTGTTGACGATTACTATTGTACACCAGAAGAATTGTAAAATATGGGGCGGTGTCCCACAAATTATGAAAAAGGATTGAATAATATGGAAAAATCTGCATTAACAAACATAACAGAAAAGCTGACTCAATCAGAGAAAATCTTTGTCTCTGACTTGAAGCTTTTAGCCGGGGAAGCACGTCGGCAAGCCTATCGCAGTGCAGACCATCTATTGGTGGTTCGCAATTGGCTTATCGGTTGGCATATCGTGACACAGGAACAAAAAGGAAAGGAACGTGCGCAATATGGCAAACATGTCATCGAATTGGCCTCCCAAACCCTTACAGAAGAATACGGCAGAGGATTCGGACTGACAAGCATAAAGAACATGCGCTCTTTTTACCTGATGTTCAGTAAATTACAATTTGGTCAAGCAATGCTTGACCAATTCAAACTCACAGACAAACCAATTCGTCAAGCACCGCTTGACGAATCTACGATACCATTCTATCCTAACCTATCATGGCTTCACTATGAACGCTTACTGCGTGTAAAAGATGGGGATGCAAGGTTGTGGTATTTGAAGGAGGCGGCTCGTGAGCAATGGGATTACCGTACCTTACAGCGTAATATCTCCTCACAATACTATTATCGTTTGTTGCAAACTCCTGAACATCTGCGTAAAGAGGTAAGTGACGAGATGCGTTCGCTGACTTCAGATTTCGAAAAAGACAAACTCTCTTATCTCAAGAATCCTGTGATAGCAGAGTTCTTAGGATTACCACAGAACCCAGCCTATAGTGAATCGAAACTGGAAACTGCCATTATCGACCATCTGCAGACTTTCATCATGGAGTTGGGCAAAGGCTATGCGTTTGTGGCTCGCCAACAGCATATCAAGACGGATATGGGCGATTTCTATATCGACCTTGTGTTTTACAACATCATCCTAAAGTCCTATCTCATTATTGATTTAAAGACTACGCAGATAACTCATCAGGATGTGGGACAGATGGATATGTACGTCAGAATGTATGACGAGTTGAAGAAAGAGGAAGGCAATAATCCTACTATCGGTTTGGTTCTGTGTTCTGACACTAGCAAAGACCTTGCACGTTATTCCATATTGAAAGACAGCAAGCAGCTCTTTGCCGCTAAGTATCTTACTTATCTTCCTACAGAAGAAGAGTTGAGCCGAGAAATCCGTGAACAGAAAGAATTTTTTGAACTACAAAAGGGAAAAGAGGCAGAAGATGAAGATTAGATTCATATGTATACTTGTAGTTTTGCTCTGTTGCTTTGTTAGCCGGGCACAAATGGTTGGCTACTCCTACAAGCTATTTGCGCAGTTGTCACCTTTGGAGGGGGTGTAATTTAAACTATGTCAAGCTACAATAAAAGTAGTTTAACACAGTTTAGTTTACACTCTCATTTTATATCAAAATTCTGAGATCTGTGCTGCTCTAGTCACTTCCCCCACACGCCCTGAAGGGGCAGAAGCTCCCAGCCCAGGGTAACACCCTGGGTATAAGCGCAATCCGCCTTGCGCCCTGTAAGGGCAAAAGCCTTAAAAGATTCCGTGAAATCCCTGCCTATTCCTCCCGTCTTTCCGCCTCCGGCTCCGCCACCATTTCCGGCTCTTCTTCCGGCAATTCATATCTTCTGATATGATGATCTTCCAGATAGATATGGTTCAGCGTAAAGGCGAGCGACTCCAGCGTCTTTTCCCTTACCGCCGGCTTCAGTTCACATTCCCATATCACGATGGTATGCCATCCCATTTCAGCCAGCCGGTGCAGCACCTCATGGTCCCTCTCCCGGTTCCTCCTGATCTTCTCCATCCAGAACCCGGTGTTCGATTTCGGCACCACATAATATTTGCACCCCTCATGTCCGTGCCAGAAGCACCCGTTCACCAGAATACAGGTGCGATATTTCCTCAGCACGATGTCCGGCTTGCCCGGCAACCGCGGATGATTGAGCCGATACCTGAATCCCCTACTCCACAGAAATTTCCTGACAAGAATTTCCGGTTTGGTATCCCTGCCCCTTATTGCCGCCATATTGTTGTGGCGCTGTTCTATGGTCAAACGGTCCGACATCTTTAATTTATCATCAACATCTGTTTAACATTGCAACATCGCAGCAGGCGTTATGTTCAGAACCTTGCATAGCAATCTAGCTATTTTTAGAGTAGGCTCAGAGCGCCCTGTTACATAATCGTTAATACGTGAAGGACTTACTCCAATTTCTGAAGCCAGTTGTTTTTGAGTCATTTTCTTTTCATTTAAAGAAAGTTCGATAAGTTCAGAAACAGAAGGCTTTCCGATAGGAAAATGTTTCTTTTCGTATGACTCAACAATGTCCGACATTAATGTCAGTTCTATGGCATTCTTATCATTGGCAGGCGTATCGTCCGTTACCAATGGCAGAAGATCTTCTATTCTGTTGAGTGCAAACTCATATTGTTCTTTCGTAATTCTATCCATAATTGTTTTTATTAAATGGTGGAACAATCTATTTTGTCATATTCACTATGTGTTCCGACAAATCTTACGAAGAGTCGGCCTATTGTAAATTTAATTACCACTACCAACCTATACCTGTTTCCTCGAATGTTGAATACGTAATGTTGATTACCTACGTAGTCAGCATCAGGAAAGTCAGTTCTTATATCAGAAAAGTTGCGCCATTCTGCTTCTTCCGCAATCTGGTACCATCTTTCCAGAGCTACTTTTGAGTCTTCTCGCCCAGGGGTCTCGTAAAACTCTTTTAGTTTCCTATGCGAAATAATTCTCATAATTCCATGATTTAAATTTTCATTGCAAAGATATATAGAAATATTGAAATACAATAGTTTCTTCCATAAATATTTTGTTTTTTAGGATTATTTATATAATTAAGCTTGTTTTTCTACTATTTAGCTTCCACCTTTCCCCCTTACGGGCTGAAGGCCCAGAAGCTCCTAGCCCAGGGTAACACCCTGGGTATAAGCGCAATCAGCCTTGCGCCCTGTAGGGGCAAAAGCCTTTTAAAAAAGGATATTAAGAATGAAAACAAGAGAAGAATATTCCACCTTGTTCGGGAATTATTCTACCATATACCATGTAAATCGTGTAATAATTCATAAAAAAGAAGGTTTTTACTTGTCTGATTCAAGTTTTTATCTTATCTTTGCATTATGAAGAAGGAAAAGGAATATACATTGACTGCCATCCGTGAATGCCTGGCTAAGAATATGCCACCATACGGGAAAGCGATACTTTTTGGCTCACAAGCTAGAGGCACCGCTAGGGATGATAGCGACTGGGACATTCTAGTTATCTTAGACAAGGATCAACTTCTACCTTCTGATTATGATAATGTAACCTATCCTCTTACCGAGCTAGGCTGGGATTTAGGAAAAGAAATAAATCCTGTAATGTATTCCGCTAAGGAGTGGCAGAAATATAAGATTACACCATTTTATAAAAATGTAGAAAAGGAAGGAGTAAGATTATGGGGCTAACAAACGATGAAAGAAGTTCTTTAGTAGAACTTCGTCTGGAAAAAGCAAAAAGATTTATAGCAGAAGCAGAGCAAATGCTTTCTATGGGATTATGGGATTTGGCAGCTAATAGGTTTTACTATTCTTGTTTCCATGCTGCTCAGGCACTATTAATACATTATGGGCTTTCGGCACATACTCATGCTGGTACTTTAGGCGTATTTGGCATGAATTTCGTTAAGACAGGTAAAATTGACAAAGAACTTGGTGCATTTTTCTCCAGGATGGAACAATTAAGAATGAAAGCTGATTATAACTGCGAATATGATGTTAGTAATTCTGACGTAGAAAATATGCTACAACCCGCTCATGACTTTTTAAATAGCATCATCAAACTTATCAAGGAAAAACAATAGAAGTCAAAACAACATGGAAGATTACGATAAACTTATGGTTGGCGACCAATCAACAGACGGGCGCATTATAATTGCTGATAAAGACAGACTTTGCTATCTGGTAAAATCAGGGAGCAAAGGCAGCTTTAGTATTCGTACCATATCCAAGCAATTGCTGGGAGAATTTATAGACTACTATAGAAAGAACCCCGACAAAAAGGCTGAGGATGCCAGAGTAGAACTCAAAGAACTGTCTGACATTGATAAATATGAATATGGCTACAACGCTACGTTGACAGCGATGGCTAAGATGGTTCTTGACCCAAAGAACGAACTCGTCAGAAAAGGGAATCCAGCAGAATCTTCTCGTACAGAAAACCATTTGCTTAAGACTACAGGCCTTCAGCAGATTTACTATGGTGCTCCTGGCACAGGCAAATCAAAGACCATCAAGGACTTGACTTTCGGAGAGAGCGTGATTCGTACTACATTCCATCCAGACTCTGATTACGCCTCTTTTGTAGGTACTTATAAACCTATTACAGAAGAAGTTGATCTCCGCGATTGCTATGGCAAAAAGGTAATCGATGAAGAAACGAATGAAGTCGTAAAGGAAGAAAGAATTGCCTACAAGTTCATTCCTCAGGCTTTTCTCGAAGCCTATGTTGAAGCGTGGAAGAAACTAGGCTCCAGCAAAAAGCAATATCTCATTATTGAGGAAATAAACCGAGGCAATTGTGCCCAAATCTTTGGTGACCTGTTCCAATTGCTCGATCGCAACGAATATGGTTTTTCAGATTATCCTATCGTAGCAGACAAAGATATGCAGAAGTATCTCGAAAAGGAATTTGCGGGATGGGAGATTACGAATAAAGACGAAATCAACCAGCTCTATGGCGAAGCCAATATGGTAAACCTCATCATGAAGGGAGAGCGCCTTGTTCTGCCTTCAAACCTCTATATTTGGGCTACAATGAACACCAGCGACCAGAGCCTCTTCCCTATCGACTCTGCCTTTAAGCGCCGCTGGGATTGGAAGTATGTGCCTATTCGCGAAGGTCGTGACAAAGAAACCAACGCTCCTCTCAACTGGTACATCAACACGGGTGATAAGCAATACAATTGGTGGTCATTTATCAGCAAGGTTAATAAGCTGATTGGTTCACTTACCAATTCGGAAGACAAGAAACTCGGCTATTTCTTCTGCAAGGCAAAAGATGGCGAAATTGATGCCGATTTATTCGTTAGTAAGGTTATCTTCTATCTCTGGAATGATGTGTTCAAGGACTATGGTTTCGATGATAAGGACTTTCAGGATGAAGAAGGCAAGATTCTGTCTTTCGATAGATTCTATGAGGATAAGAACGGCAAAACTAATGTTGATATAGCTAGCGTTGAACTGTTCTTAGGGAATTTGGGAGTAGAGGAATTCATTTCTGAGGAAAGAGAAGAAGAGGAGAATATTGATGCTGCTGCAGAAGAAGAAGAAAAGAATGGTAAAAACCACTTTAAATATACTATAAATGGTTCTTCTCAGCAATATGCCAAACGAATTCTTGCAGCAAAACTAGTAGAGGAATATATCAAGATGAATCCTGATTTATCTCCTAAACAAGTTGTCAACAACTGGAAATCTTTAGGAAATATTGTATCACACTTCGTTGAAACTGAAGAAGAATTTAAGAGCAGAACCGATAAACCAAGAGTTGAAAAAATCAAATGCCAAGACAGCTATGTTTATGTTTCGACTAACGGTTGGGGAGGTACAACTAAAATGCATGAACTTATTAATGCAGTAAATAAACAAAATTGGAATCTTAGCGTTCAAGAAATAAAGACATTATGAGAATCCTCATAGAAGAACATCAGTATCAGGCTGAACAGATTAGGGATGTCCTGCACGGCATCGACGCCATGCAGGACATTGATGGCAACGTCAGCATCAACTACGTTGGGTATTACTACAATACCCAGCTCAACGATTGCGTCTTTATTTTGCCGAAAGTACTGCTCGAAGACACCTCTGAGGGCGAAAAAGTATTCGGCAAATATGCCCCGGAAACCATCGTCAACCTGAACCAGAACAACCCACTCTCTCAACAGGAGAAAGACTTCATCTATGAGTTCTCTGTCTGGATTTACCGCACCATCGAGGTTTACAACAATACCACCAGAAACGGCATTGTCTATCACCAGAAAATAGCGTGCCTCGGTAAAAGTAACAGACAAATCAACAACACCTTCCTCGATATTCTGCTGGCTCTCATCGACTTCAACAAGCATAACCAGGATTTCATCTTCTTCATCCTGAAGAACATCCATTCCGGTTACAACCGCATTCATTGGTCAAAGACCATAGCCACCACGAGAGCCATCATCAGCAAAAACAGCCCTGTTTATACCCATCCTGTCAACAGGAAAAAGCAGATTAATTTTGATGAAGAACTCCTGATTATCTTCTATTCCATCCTGAATTATATCAGCGAAAGATACGGCTTCGCCAATCATATCAACTGCAATTTCCAGCTGATAACAGGCTATCGTTTCAAGGCCTATCTGGATGGATTAGGGAAGGCTAGGCTGCTCCAGATTAAGTATAAATACTTCTCAGACAAGGCTTTACACCTCTGGCAACTATGCTACGATTTCTTTGACAATGCCAAGCGCATGAACATCCAGCAGGAACGCAAGGAGTATCTTCTGGTTAAGAGTTTCAATATCGTTTTCGAGGCCATTATTGATGAACTTCTAGGCGAGAAGAACATTCCTGCCGGACTGAAAGAACAGGCTGACGGCAAGCGCATAGACCATCTGTACAGCTACCAGAACCTGATTACAACAAGACATCAGGAGCCAGTTTATTACATCGGCGACAGCAAGTATTATAAGCTAGGTCATTCCATCGGCAAAGAATCTGTGTATAAGCAGTTTACGTACGCCAGAAACATCATCCAGTGGAACCTGAACCTCTTTATGAACGACGATAAGGACGATGAAGAACTGCAATACGACAAGCGTAACTTCGGCAACGTACCCAAGCTTCGCGATGACCTGACGGAAGGCTACAACATCATTCCGAACTTCTTCATCAGCGCAAAGATGGCAGAGAATCTCTCTTTCTCAGACCAGATTTCGTCAACCAACAGGGAAAAGAAATGCTTCAACACCCAGCATTTCAACGACCGCCTGTTCGACCGCGACACCCTTCTCGTCTTCCATTACGATGTCAACTTCCTCTATGTAGTATCTCTGTATGCCCGTCATAACGAGCACCAGAAATTCGCCTGGAAAAACCGGGTTCGCAAGATGTTCCGTGATGAAATCCAGAAGATGCTAGACGAAAGATACGACTTCTATCGCCTCACGCCGAAAGAAGATACGCAAGTAGAAGAATTCGTCAGCCGGAATTTCAGAAAACTTATCGGCAAGATATTCTCACCAACGAAATCCAATGATTATCTGATACTTGCGTTCGAGAAAGAAGACTCCAACGAGGAGCAGAAAGAAGCTATCATAAACGATGTTAAGGAGAAATTCTATATAGAAGGATTTGCCTTATCAGCTAACGACAGGATAGGCTAATATATTATAATATACTTGCCACTACCCCTACATCTGCTGCAGCCCAGTTGAGCCCTTTCAGTTCTTCTTTGCTGCACCACTTGCTATCAGCGTGCTCACGCCTCTTAAACCCATCAGCATCGCCTTTTGGAGTACATAAAAAGGCAGTCATGGTTATCGAGAAATCGGGATATTCGTGATTCACGGTCACCAACTCCTCTCCTACTTCTACAGGATACTCCATTTCCTCCATCAGCTCACGAGCCAGCGCCTGTTGAGGAGTTTCACCAGGCTCTATCTTGCCACCAGGAAACTCCCATTTATAGCTGGTATACTCAAACTTTGTCTTGCCTTTCTGCATGCAGAGATACTTGCCATCATGGCAAACCACGGCTGCTACTACATTATAATGTTTCATTGTCTATTCTCCTATTTAAAATATCATTTACTCCATCCACTGGAAGTCTTCCTGCAATTCCGGCGGTAACGGATTATCCATATGGATATCATACAATATAGAACCATTCGTCGTTGCATCCTTTCTCGGATTCTCCAAATGACCCGTTCCTACATAGGTGTACGGCAGGGTGATACCATTCTCCATATTTACCTTCCTCACAAACACAAAGACTCTCTTAGCGGCTTTCTGTTTAGCTTCGTCCTTGTCTGAAATATCATTAATACTCTCCCACTGGAAAACATCTGGCGACAAGAACTTGTCATTATACTTCAAATGTTCATCCAGCGAGGCATCCTTCTTTAAACCAGCAAATACATACATATTGCCATCCTTATAGTAAGTGCCATACTGATTGTGCTTCGGATTCTCCAGGATTTTCAAGAGCACCTGGTCCTGACGATAATCCTGCCACAACAGGAAATCTTCTTTCGTGTCAGCATATCTTGCCTCATATTGCGTCAAACCATAGTTAAGCAAATCTTGCAGATATGCCTCATATTCCTGTTCTCTTTCGCCACATAATTGCACTTCATCCGCTTCTATCTTCACAGCAAATCCCTCTTCCAGGAATCGCAAAGCGTGCTCCAGTTGCTCATGCCTGAAGCCAGAAATTTCCTCCTGGATATTGGCTTCTATGCGAGATAAAGAAGTCTCTCCCTCCAGTAAATTTCTGATTACTAGATACTCGTGTTCTCTTACCAAAGGCAAAAGACTAGACAGATAATTGATACAAGCAATCTGCTCTTCTGAGAATACCGGCAAGCCCTCTTCTTCTATACCCTTCAAGAAACCATAATAAGAATTGGTTTTCTTGGAGCCAATCTTTATCTTCATGAATTTCAAGAGATTAGGAGCATAATCACTATTCATATAATCCATGTGCGATGGATAAGACGGAGTTTTCAGATATGCCTTGAAGTTCTGATAATCCATCTTCAGATAGTTGATGCGGTTGAAATTCTCGCTCTCAATCTTGTCGATGATTTCCTCTTTGGAAAGGTCATCGATGTGTACCTCAACGCCATATTTATCCAAGCCCAAGCTCTTGAAATCATTCCTTACCATAAACTTCAAGAGTTTCTTTTCCAAAATAGAATTGCGGGAAAGACTGCCTAGCGCCAAGGCTATATGAACGCTACGCTTATAGCTGTTGCCAATGAAATCGAGTATCGTAACATAAGGCTTGTTTGTATACTTACGAAGACCTCGCCCCAATTGCTGCAAGAAGATGGTACTCGATTCCGTTGGGCGCAGAAAGAGCACCATGTTGACACCAGGAATATCCACACCCTCGTTCAGGATATCTACAGCAAACAAGATTTCCAAATCCCGGTTTTCATCCTGTAAATCATTGTAAACACGAATACGTTCACCGGTCTTGTTCTTACCGCTCAAGAAAGCTGTATGGTAATAATCACCCAGATTATCAGCCATCATTCTGGCATGCTGGATGTTTCTACAGAAAGCCAGCGCCTTCAGCTTCTGGTTTCCCATTCGATGCTTCTCTATCTGCTGGTGGATAAACTCGCAGTTTTCAGGTGTAGAGATTTGCGAAATCAAACGGCGTTCGCCAGATGCTGTCAACCCATAATCAACCAGTTCGTCACGAATACCATAATAGTGGAAAGGCACAATCAGATCATTGATGATGGCATCACGAAGCCGCAACTCGTATGGGATATTATTGCCGAAAATCTCTACCACATCCTGATTATCCATTCGGTTCTCGGTAGCTGTCAAGCCCAGCAGGAACTCCGGCTCAAAATAGTCGATGATTTTCCGATAACTGTCTGCTACAGCATGGTGACACTCATCGATGATGATATAATCGAATTCCTTCTTATCAAAGAGTTCGAGCGAACGGCACATCGAAACATTGGTAGAGAACAGGAAATCCTCACCTGTTTCCTTTGCCTCCGCATTATACAGACCGCAGGTTTTAGAGCCACCAAAGACCTTTTGGAATGTCTCCAGGGATTTCTTCAAGATAGAGCCTTCATGTACGATGTAGAGCAATCTGTCGGGATTGAAATTGAGCGCATCGAATGCTGCCAGATACGTCTTTCCTGAACCTGTGGCAGAAATCACCAAAGCCCTCTCCTGACCAATGGCACGATACCTGTTCAATTCCCTAAGTGCTTTGCGCTGCATATAATTAGGTTTGATTTCAGAATCCGCCATATCATAATCCATATCCCAATGCTCAATAGCAAAACTGAGTTTGGTAGAATATTCTTTAATTCTATCCTGCGATAATTCATACGTCTGATTCCATAGACTTTCAAACTCATTCATTGCATCAAGATAAGCCTCGGTATCATGCTCGCAATTTACCACCAAATCCCACTCTATGTTTTTCAGCAAAGCATAGCGTGTGATATTAGAAGAACCAACAACCATTTCTATATCATTTTCCAGTTCGAAAATATAGCCTTTAGAATGGAAACCATTGGTAAAATAGTTCTTCTCATCATGGAAACATTCATCGTCCAGATGACACTCAAAATTAGGATGTTGTGCCAAACTTAAAAAGTAGTTTAACGATTCTACATCGGTAAAATTCTGATAAGTAGAAGTGATAATTCTTCCTTTAGCTCCACGCTCTATAGCAGCACTAATGTCTTTAGCCAAGAGTATCAGGCCGGCTTTCTTGATAAAGCTGACTGAAAAAGCAAATGACTTGCAGCGGCGCAAGTTCATCTGAATGGTAGACAGGAAGGTTGTCTCTGTATAATTGGTCAAGAATCTAGATTCCATAAGTCTTGCATTTCTTTAATTGCGTACAAAAGTACAAAAAGAATCCATTTACGTCATCTTTTCTCCTATTTTTTTTGGCTTGTATATCATATTCGGGGCGCCTTATAAAGCTTTTGCCCCTACAGGGCGCCAGGCGTGGGGACATGAATACCCAGGGCGAATGCCCTGGGCTAGGAGCTTCTGCCCCTTCAGGGCGTGAGGGGAATGGCAGGGGCGTGTGAGGGGAATGGCAGGGATGTGTGAGGGGAATGGCAGGGATGCGGGAGGGGTATTGCTGTGAGGTCTACGAGGAGGCTTGCAGGCGGCATTCAAGCCAAAGAAGAAGTTCGTTACGATTCGCCTAGGCGTGGATTTCAATGAGGACATTTTTGCTTATTTTCCCTTCTTTTTAGTTGCATTCAAACAAAAACCACCGTAACTACTCAGCACCCCCTATGGGCATGAGTAATCGTCTTACTGTTGTACTACAGC
>ERZ780131.203-NODE-203-length-13356-cov-16.9276_pt1 | contig 13356 bp, 7 predicted proteins | sample MGYA00433081_ERZ780131 | MGnify/ENA primary metagenome ERZ780131 (study PRJEB29588, sample SAMEA2147193) | human gut metagenome | biome: human gut; feature: human-associated habitat; material: faeces | place: Denmark | collected 2008/2010 ... | reverse complement strand
ACCCAGGGCGATGCCCTGGGCTAAGAGCTTCTGCCCCTTCAGGGCGTGTGGGGAAAAACAATAAGGAGTTATTTCATGGAGTTAACTCCTTAACTCCCCCAAATCTCAAGTTCCTTTATTTGACTATTTCTGCCGCATAGATTCCCATTACCTTATATCCTGCGGCGTTGGGATGCAGCCAGTCGCTGCATACATATTCCTTCTTCATTCTGTGCTCATCGGCAGAATCTTGCATCAGTTTGGCAAAGTCGAGCACGCCATCCACCTTTTTCTCCTTGCCCTGTCTGCGTATCCAGTCGTTCACGTATTGTCGGCAAGCCTCGTGGAAATAAGTGTAATAGCCTGCACCCTTGAAAGGCGTGATGGTGGCAAGATACACCTTCATGCGCTTGGCCTTTGCCTTCTTGATCATGTTCTGGTAACTCTCTATCAGCAGTCGGGCTGTTGTCTCGCTGTTTCCGCTCTTAGTGTTTCCTATATCGTTGACACCTTCGAAGATAATCACCTTCTTCACACCGCATTGTCCCAGGATGTCGCGGTCGTATCGGTCTTTGGCCAATGTCCCTATTCCTCCGGGCACTACCACCTGATTGGATCCGATACCTAAGTTGAGTACGCCCTGATTGGTAATCTTATGTTTCAGGTGCAGCATCTCGCTCATGATGTCGGGCCATCGGTTCTGTGCATTGTCGGTTGTTCCGCGACCATCGGTTATTGAGTTTCCTATGATGGCAATGGCGCTCAGGTTGTTTTTCATCGTGTACACATCAATGCCAGCGATAGTGTACCAGTGGTTCACGCGTTGTGCTTTTTCGAAGTTGGAGTGAGCATTGGTTACACCTTTTATTATATAGGAGGTGGTGCGGGAGCCAGGGTGCATGGTAGGCTTGGCTGGCGATGAGGTGTAGTTGATGGTAATGGCAACGCGCTCCAAAGGTCTGAGGTTGAACTTCAGCGGGTCGCTCTCTATCGCCTTGCCAGCAGGAATCACAGTCTTGTACTTGCCGTGAAACTTCAGGTACTCAGCGCTTTTGGCATCTACGCCAAATGAGTCTTTTGCATGGGCGATATAGACCGAACGTATCACCACGGGTTCAGAGCTGTAGATGTTGCTCAGTTTCAGTCGTATCACCTCGCCGCCCAATGATACCTTCACCACTTGTCTGATGGAGTGGGGCGTATTGCTGTATAACACTTTGCTCTTCACGGCAGCCTGTGGAGCTGTAGCCCAGGTTCCTACCCATGTCTGTGCCGTGGCATTCATGATGAATGTACACAGAAAGCATAATAATGCGAATGTTTTCTTCATAATATTTCTCTCTTTTACTATTCTTGTTTTTTTCTTCCTTGTTTCTTCTTTCTTCTTCCGAAATATCTTTGGTAAAGATACGACTTTTTATCGTGCTGAGCATACTGCGAGGGTTTTTCTCTAACTTCCTTTAACGAGTTTAACTTCCATTGTAACTGCTCTGCAACCCTAAAGCTATGTTCAGTTACTTTAATCATTGTTTTTCGTTCGTTATGAATTTGTTTTTTCTCTTGTGGATAAATCTCCGTTCCGTGATACGGAACGGCCGTTCCAAATCACGGAATGGCGGTTCCGAATCACGGAATGTGCGTTCCGAATCACGGAACGGAGATTTTTGCAGCTTCAACAAAACTTTTATTTAACATAAGAGTAAGATTTTTGTGATTTAACGATTTTAATTGGCTACTCTTGGCATTATTTTTAATATGAGTAGACTCGGTTGTTGCTTATTTGTCATTTGCGTTGACTTACTTAATTTTAGTCATATTCATTGTTGACTGCTTATCTCCTTAACTTTACAAAATGGAAATTACATTTCGTAAATAAAAGTGCTTAAAATGGGGGTGACTGTAAGTTGTCGTGGTGAAAAGGAGCAAAATGATGTATTTTTACTATCTTTTTATACAAAACTGTCAGAAATGCTTGCATATATCAATTAATTTATTTACTTTTGCACCCGAGAGAAAAAGTTAGTGTCGTACAGACACTCATGAGGGCGTATCAACACTTATCAGATTGTTTCGGCACTTATTTACGGATAGCATTATAATATACTATTATTTGTTTTATATTTATTTTTTACAACATTTTCAAGATGACAAGAAGATTACTTTTGTTAGTATGTGCGATGCTGTGTTTAGGCAGTAGTGTGCATATTCAGGCGCAGTCTGTATCTTCTTCTACAGCAACCTCTGCGGATGGTAATTACGTAGAGGGTGTCGTTCGTGTCAAACTCCAGCGCGAGATAGCCGACCGTTTGGTGGCTGCCAAGCTTCCGCTGTCGGTGAAAGGTACGAGCAAGAAGTATGTTCAGACAGGCGTGACCCCGCTCGACAGGGTCAGTCAGAAAGTAAAGGCAGTCTCTATGACCCGTGTTTTCCCTTATGCCGGTAAGGATGAGGCTAAGCACAAGGCAGCAGGACTGGATCTTTGGTACGATGTCCATTACGAGGCATCAGGTATGAAATTGGCACAAGCCCGCAACTTGCTCCGTTCTACAGAGGGTGTGGCTTATGCCCAGCGCATACCGGTTTACAAACCCATAGGCGGTGAGCGTTTCCTTGAGGTTTCGCCAGCAGCAGTGGCAAAGGCAGCCAAGGCGGCTTCTACCATGCCTTTCAACGACCCATTGCTCAATGACCAGTGGCATTACAACAACGATGGTCATATCGCAGGTACCAAGGTGGGTGCCGATGCCAATGTGTTCAAGGCTTGGGAAACTGGTGTTACCGGTTCTAAGGATGTTGTGGTTGCCATCATTGATGGTGGCTTCCAGGTAGATCACCCAGACCTGAAGGACAATGTGTGGATCAACGAAGCTGAGTTGAACGGTAAGCCTGGTGTTGATGATGATGGTGATGGCAAGGTAGATGATATCTACGGCTATAACTTCGTTATCAATTCAAGCGATATCAACGCTCACTCTCATGGTACTCACGTAGCAGGTACCGTAGGTGCCACCAATAATAATGGTATCGGTGTCTGCGGTGTTGCCGGTGGTAGCGACGGTAAGGGCGGTGTCAAGATGATGGTTTGTCAGGTATTCGACAGCCGTGCCAGCAGTTCTGCTGTAGCTGATTTCGGTGAAGCCATTGTTTATGCAGCCGACCGCGATGCCAGCATTGCCCAGTGTTCCTGGGGTGCCAGTGTTCCAGATGATGAGGATAAGTCGGTTACCGAAGCTGTTGATTACTTCACCAAGAATGGTGGTGGCGACAAGATGAACGGAGGTCTCTGTATCTTTGCTGCCGGTAACAATGGTGAGGAAGGTAACTATTATCCAGGTTGTCTTGACCAGGTTGTGGCTGTTGGTTCCATGGCTCCTGACGGAAGTGTGGCTTATTATTCCAACCGTGGCAAGTGGGTTGATGTGACAGCCCCTGGTGGTTTGGAAGACAATGGTCAGCAGTATGGCGTATTGAGTACCTTGCCTAACAGTACCTATGGTTACAATGAGGGAACCTCTATGGCATGTCCTCATGTATCTGGTATTGCAGCCTTGATTCTTTCCAAGTATGGTAACAAGCAGTTCTCTAATGAGACTCTCCGCACCTTGCTTACCACTTCAGTAAACGACCTGTATACTCAGAATCCTGAGTACAAGGGCTTGATGGGTTCCGGTTATATCGATGCTTACAAGGCTTTGCAGGGCAAGGAGGGTACCGTGCCTGAGGCAGTTGCCGATTTCACTGTTACTGCATCTCACGACAATGCTCTCATCGAATGGACGATTCCTGAGACCGAAGAGAAGAGCATCGATCATCATGTGATTTATTATAGCACAGAGGCTTTCTCTGCTACAGATGACTTGAACAAGTTGAGTTCTGCTACTGTAGATACCAAGTTCAAGTATTCTGGCGACAAGATGTCTTATGAGGTAGAAGGCTTGAAGGCTTCTACTAAGTACTACTTCGCCATTGTGGCTTACAACCGTTGGGGTAAGGCTTCTGCCGTTTCTCCCATCAAGGAGGCTACCACCAATGCAGGTCCTAAGGTTCAGGTAGATCATAAGAACCTTTCTATGACCGTAGATGCCACCAAGGCTTCCACAGCCGAGGCTTCTTTCAATGTAAAGAATGCCGGTGAGGGCGTGTTGAAGTATCAGCTTACTACTGCTACGACCCGAGCTACTATGTCTACCAGCGGTCGTATCAAGAATCCAAACCCTGGTCAGGTTCTTCCTTTCAGCGGTACTGTCAGCCCAACACTTGTGAAGCGCAATGCTGTGGCTACTTCCAACTATCAGGCAAAGGACTGGCCAGACACTTTGACCTATTCCAACCAGTTGTACAGCTATATCGGTGAAACTGATACCAAGCTGCCAAATGCTTTGGCTCAGTATTTCTATGTAGATAAGGCAACTTATCCTAATGGTTTCAACCTGACCGATCTTCGTATTCAGGGACAGAACGGACAGAATCCTGTGATTGAGATCTACGACGGATCACGTTCTATCTCTACTGCAAGTTTGATTCAGAAGGTTAATTATAACTTCTGGGCATACAATTATCCTATCACCCTGAAAGAGCAGATTCACTTTGCTCCTGGTTCAAGCTTCTGGGTAGTGGCTAAGTTCCCTGCAGGCGCCAAGAACCCATTGGGTACAGGCAAGACTACCAGAACCGATGTTGCCCAGTACAGTTTCTATAGCTCTGACAACGGTACAACCTGGACTCAGCTGAGTGAGGTTCTCAAGGGCACCAGCTTCGAGGCAGTAGCTAATCAGCTCACATGGGCAGTACAGGCCATCAGCAAGAACCCAGACTGGAGTCAGGTTCTCAACCCTGAGCCTATCAGCGGTGAGGTTCGTCCTAACGAAAGCCAGAAGGTTACTCTGAAGAATGATGGTCAGAAACTGGTGAATGGTACTTACAACTTCAATATCCATGTCAAGAGCAATGAGGCTGTTGATTCTAAGCAGCAGGTTGCTTTGTCTATGACCGTGAAGGGCTATAAGCCTGAACTGCACAGCCAGCAGCTGGTTGACTTCGGCGACTTGCTGGTGGGTCAGACCAAGACCATTGATGTCGAGTTGACCAATAGCGGTTATGGTGTGTTCGCTGGTAAATATGGTAAGCTCCAGGCTTCACGGAACGAAGTGAAGTCTTCATCCGATCAGTTCAATGTGTCAAAGGGTGCCAATAATATTGCAGCCCGCTCTACCGGTACGTTGCCTGTGACATTTGCTCCTACCAAGGAGGGCAACTTCAGCAGTACCATCACCCTGACCGATAAGAATGGCCAGCAGTATTCATTCCTGGTTCGCGGTGTCGCTTCAGTTCCTGCCAAGCAGAATGTAACTCCTGAGTCTTACGATGCAGGCGACCTGAAGGTAGGCGGTGAGGATAAGACTGCTACTATCACTATCAAGAACACGGGTAACTATCCTTTGCAGTATGTCTTCCCTAAGTTCTCTTCCGAGAAGATAGTAGGTTCTACTGCCAAAGTACATAAGTTTGGTTATACTACCATCTCTAATGTTGCCGGCGATGAATCATTCGAGTATGAGCCAGCCCCAGAGTTGGCTGACGAGAAGGACATCACCTCTCAGTTTACCAACGACAACTGGCAGTCGGGTCCTATCAAGGTGGGCTTCAAGTTCCCATTCTATGGCAAGGACTACGAGCAGATTTACGTATCTTCTTATGGTGGTGTCTCCATGCAGCAGGCGGATGGCCGTATCTCTTGTATGGTTCCTACCGGCGACTGTGTTCAGGGATTGGGTTATATTTCAGCTTACACCAACTCTGGCTGGATGGACATGGGTGCCAACAGTAAGATTACCTATGGTCATAAGAACGGTAAACTCTATATCAAGTTCAAGGATGTGGTAACTCCTGCAACCAATGGTGCCGGCGAGACCACAACCATCAGCTTCCACATGGCTCTTTGCCCAGACGGAAGTGTAGAGGTTTACTACGATGATTATAATCCAGCAGGCGTATTCGGCTCTGGTGGTCACAACTTCGTAGGTGTCAGCGATATTGCTGCTGCCGATCCTTGTATATTTGTTGATGCCAACAAGGTACAGGAGGATAACGATGGTCTGGATGCTCCTTATTATGATATCCAGACTGGCAGCGCCATCAAGATTGTGGCTCCTGCCAAGTCAATGATCAAGAGCCTGTCAAGCACTGAAGGCTATGTAGGCAATGGTGAAAGCAAGGATATCAAGGTAACATTGGCAGCCAACGATGAATTGGTGGCAGGACCTCTGACCAACTATCTCACCGTTATCACCAACGACCCAATCAACCCAAGTGCATCTGTCAAGTTGACTGCCAACATCGTTGGCGACAACCTGAAGGCTGAGGCGGCTCTCGATTCTACCAGCGTAGATTTCGGTAAGGTATTCCGCACTTCTGCCCAGCAGCGCACCGTCTTGTTGAGCAACAACGGTAAGGATGCTCTCAACGTGACAAGCGTAACTGTCAAGAACGGCAAGTTTACTCTTGCTGAAGAAATGAATGCGGCATTCTCTGTTCCTGCAGGTCAGGGCAAGGATATCGTAGTAACATTGCCTACTGCCGAGAAGGGTGCTGTAGAAGATGTGCTCGTTATCACCTATAAGGATGGTACAACCAAGGAAATCCCATTGAAGGCTGAGGTGATTGGTAATCCTACCTGGAAGAGTAATCCAGAGAGCCTGGAGGTTGAAACTCCTTATGGTACCAACGTAGAAAAGACAATCCAGGTAACCAACGAGGGCGATGAGGACCTTACGTTCTCTGCTGAGCCTGCTTCTTGGTATACAGCTTCCGACCAGGAGGCTACAGGAAAGTCTACAGTAGATTATGTGTTCAAGTCTAAGCTCGATGGCTTCGATGTACCTTACAAGTGGGTAGACATCACCAACGACTATACTGAGCACATGCCTTATGCATACTATATTGATAAGACAGACTTCAAGAAGGTGGAACTTCCATTCGAGTTCCCATTCTATGGCCAGAAGTACAAGAGCATGTATATCTACAATACTGGTTTCGTATCTTTCGATGCGCCGGTAGAGGATTACAAGCAGTTCCCTGAGCCACCAGCAAGTCTGCCAACAACAGAAACCTTCTATACCAATATCATCTGCCCATTCTGGGGTAACCACTCTATGAATACTCCATCTTCTGATGGTGTATATTACAAGGCAAAGGATGATGAGGTCATTGTAAGCTATATGAACTATGGCAACACGATGATGCAGGGTATGAACTTTGAGGTGATTCTCCGCAAGGACGGTTCCTTCAAGTTCCAGTACAATGTAGATCCTGATGGATTCCAGTTGGGTGTATTCGGACTCTGTGGTATCATGGATCAAACCGGTACCCGCGGTATTACTCCTTCCGATATGTATATCACCGACGGCAATACCGTCGAGTTTACACCTTATAAGAACTATGTCGTGGCTCCAGGTGAACAGGTTGAAATGCCGGTTGAGTTGAAGGCTAACCAGTTGGCTGATACTTACGACTATGAGTTGAACGTTACCACCAACGATCCTTCTCAGCCAAGCGTTAAGATTCCTGTTACGCTGAATATCACTGGTGAGGCTCAGGCTGAGTTCCCAGAGGTAATCAATGTTGAGCAGCCTGTAGATGAGTACGCAATGGATCCTTCATACTATGAATTCTATGTAGTCAATAAGGGAACCAAGGCATTCACTATCACAGACATTGCTTCTGAGATGTTTACTGGCTCGGATTCTGATGACCCTGATGTTGAGCCTTCTGCTCCAGAAGGTGAACTTGAGGTCTATGCTGCACAAAGCAACAATGGCGGTGACGACGGTGGTATCGACCCAGGTCCAATGGCTCTCTCTGATGATGCTACAGCCAAGGCATGGATTCCATACCAGAGCGGCATGATGGCTCCTATCGTAGTAGGTACCGACACCGTGAAGTTCAGAATCGCACCTTATATTGTAGATAAAGTACATAAGAAGGATTTCTCTCTCATATTTACAGTAGAGGGCTTGAATGAGGAGACACACACCTCTACCATCAAGCTGAATATCACAGAGGCTCCTGTCATGGCCTTCGACCCAGAGGAGTTGCACATTGAGAATGTGGCTTCTGACTATAAGGGCACTTCTACCGTCAATCTGATGAACGATGGAGCCTATAAGCTTACTTACTCTTTGAGTCTCGACCCATCTGGTCGTGATGCAGGCAATGAGTATGAGGACGGCAACGATCCTGCTCCTGCCTATAACGTCATCTCTTATCCTTCTGAGGATGCCGCCAAGAACTTCGTTGCTACCTGTGTAGAGAAGATTTCCGGCAAGAAGGGCATGGTGAAGGCTCTTGGCTTGAAGAAGGTGAAGGACGATCAGAAGTTCATCTACGACTTGCCTAAGGACTATGAGGGTAATGCGCTCTATTATCCAGTACTCAACCCTGTAGAAAACGCTCAGGCTGCCCTGATGGGTACGGGTGCCACTGCTCTGGATGAGAACTTCTATGCAGCAACTCGCTATGAGGCTCCTGCTGAAGGTTTCAATCTTACTCATCTCTACTTCGTCGGTACTGTAGGCGACTTGGAGAATGTGGACATCGAGGCTTCTGTTATTCTGGGCAATGATGTTACTGCTACAGAGAAGACCATCGGTCATGGCAAGATTCATATTGTCAAGGAAGACCCTCGTGAGGATGGTAGCTACCAGGGTGCTGCACGTATGTTGGAGTTTGACAACCCTATCTACATCAATCCTGCCGATACCTTCTATGTCGTATTGAAGTATCCTGCCGGCTACAAGTCATCAGCCTTGATGGCTACCAAGGATGGCGACATGGAGACCAATCGCTACATGGCACACTTGAAGTCTTTGGGTGGCTGGGTTGACATTGAGACACTCTACGACAATGCTTACAGTTATGGCGCCTTCGGTTACTTCATGACTTGTATCGAGAAGGAGAAGGGTGAGCCATGGATCAAGTTGCTCAACGAGAAGAAGGAAGGCGAGATTGCTCCAGGCGAGTCGCTTCCTGTTGAGTTCGAGGTGAATGCCAAGAGCGCTTACTTCTCTAAGAACAACAAGGCTACTCTCGTAGTGAAGAGCAATGATCCTATGAACAAGCTCTACAACTATCACATCTATCTCGACAAGAATGCAGCTCCTGTCATCACCGCTCCAGAGGGTGAGACTACCGTTCCTGAGGCAAGCAAGGCTGCTGTTGATGTAACAGTTGCTGATGCCGAGGGCGAGCCTTTCACTGTAAGTCTGGAAGATGCAGACGGTATCGCTGCTGTTGAGAGCTATGAGAATGAGGACGGCACTCAGGAAGGTATTTCTGAAAGCAATGGTACTTATACTGTTGAGGAAGGCACCAGCTTGAAGCTCCGTGTAGCTCTTGCTCCTAATTATGGTACTGCTGGCAAGCATTCTTTCGCTGTTAATGCCAAGGACAAGTTTGGCAATGTAAGCTCAGCTGTTGTCAACTACAATGTAGAGCATACCAACCGTGCTCCTGAGTACGTAGGTGCCACAGAGTTGGCTATGAAGGTTGGCGAGACCTCTGGTCAGTACAACTTCGCTGAGCTCTTCAAGGATGTGGATGGCGATAAGATGACCTACACAGCTTCTGTTGAGGATGCATCTGTAGCTACTGTCTTCAAGTCGGAAGATGGATTCATCGTGGCTGGCAAGGCAGCAGGTAAGACCAACATCAACGTAGTGGCTACCGATGCCAACGGTGCTTCTTCTACTGGTGTCATCTCTCTGACCGTATCTGAGACCACAGGCATCGACGGTGTTGAGGCCGATGGCAGCAACAAGGGTGATGTAACGGTCAACGAGAATGGTGAGGTAACTCTCCATGTCAATGCCGACAAGGCCGTGCTCCGTGTTTACAGCAATGCCGGTCAGCTGATGGCTCAGCAGATAGTCGCTCCTGTACATGCAGGCGATAAGGTTAGCCTTAACCTGTCTGGCTCTATTGCTGGTGTTTATCACCTCGTAGCCGACATCGATGGTAAGGTTTCTGCCATTAAGTTTGCACTCAAGTAAATTCTTTCATCTATCCATCAGAGAGCCTTCTTGGGGTTCTCTGTAGGATAGGATAATCCACCCAAAAGTCCCGTGTCATGTTTATGATGCGGGACTTTTTTCTTTTCTCTTTCTATCCCACATTTCTATGTAGTGTCTTTTTGGGGAAAGATAACTTCCTCATTAGCGAAAAGTCGATAGTTTTTTTCAAGAATTATGCAGAAAATCTTGTGGGGTGAAAATAAAATGTGTAAATTTGCGTCACTTAACGGATGGTTACACAAATTCTATAACTTCTGAACTTGCTGAAGTTCTATAACATTCAATTACTAAAACACAACGAAAAGACTTACGATGAAAAGATGGTTTACACTATGGGTTGTGCTCTTTGTTGTCTTGTCGGCAATGGCAGTACCCGCCAAGCCAGGAGTCTGGCGCACCATTTCGCTTACTGATGGCACACAGGTCAAGGTGCAGTTGGTTGGCGATGAGTTCATGCACTATTATCAGAGTGAGGACGGAACACGTTATCTCTATGATGCTGCTTCAGCAACTTATCAGGTTTATTCTGATAGCCAATTCTCGAATTCTCGTCGCAAGGCTGTGGCACGGAGAGCCAAGGCCAACAATCGTCGCGCAGTGAGACGAAAGGCAAATGTTACTAATATTTTCCAAGGCACGAAGAAGGGACTGATCATCTTGGCACAGTTTACCGACTCCAAGTTTCAGAGTGGTCACGACCGTGCTTTGTACAACAAGATAGCCAATGCTGAGAACTATACCGACAATGGATTCAAAGGCAGCGTGAAAGATTACTTCAAGGCGCAGAGTGCAGGACAGTTCGAACTCGACTTTGATGTCGTAGGTATTTGTCCACTGAAGAACCCATGTTCCTATTATGGAGGAAATGATTCTAATGGCGATGACCTTCGCGCCGGTGAGATGGTGGCTGAGGCTTGTCAGTGGGCCGCCACTCAAGGCATCGATTTCTCTCAATACGATTGGGATGGCGATGGTGAAGTAGACCAGGTGTTTGTGCTTTATGCAGGAAAGGGAGAGGCTGATGGCGGAGCTCTTTCTACCATCTGGCCACACATGTACTATCTTTCAGAATCCGATTATGGCAAGTCTCTTTCCTTCAATGGTGTCAAGGTTGACACCTATGCCTGCAGTGCAGAGCTGAATGGTCGAGGCAAACTCGGTGGTATTGGTACTTTCTGTCATGAGTTCTCCCATTGCATGGGATTCCCTGACTTATATGATACCGGCTATTCAGGATGGTTCGGTATGGGCGACTACGACTTGATGTGTGCAGGCAATTATAATGGTGACGGCAAATGTCCTGCAGGATATTCGGCTTACGAGAAGCATAAGTGTGGCTGGTTGACATATCAGGACGTTACCAATATTGAGGAAGACCTCAACGTCACAGGGCTGAAAGCCATCAGCGAGGGTGGTGGTGCCTATGTTCTGAAAAACAAGGCACACGAGGATGAATATTACATCATCGAGAACCGACAAAAGACAGGCTGGGATGCTTATCTGCCTTCTGACGGTGTGATGATCACCCATGTGGACTATGATGCCTATATCTGGTGGAATAATATGCCCAATACAAAGGGGAATTACTATGATGAACATAATAATGTTTTTTATAACGATCATCAGCGTTTAACCATCTTCCGCGCAGGACGTTCTACGTCAGATGATGGCGTTACTTCCGACCTTTATCCCTGCAACACCAACAACAGTCTTACTGCCGAGTCCAATCCTGCTGCCACCTTATATAATAAGAATAGCGACGGCACCAAGTATATGCATGTAGACATCACGGATATCAGTGTGGCATCCGACGGAACAGCCTCGCTCACCTTCAGCAAGGCAGACCGCAGTAGTGGCGGTGGGGGAGAGACCGATCCCGATACTCCTGTCACACCATCTGGCTCAGTCTTGCTCTATGAGTCGTTCGATAAGTGTGGCGGAACGGGTGGCAATGATGATAAGTGGAATGGTAATATTGCCGGGAGTTCTACTATTGCAGCAGAGTACGACAACCAAGGATGGACCAGTACAGGCAAAATCTATTCAGGATACGAATGTGTACGATTGGGCAACAGCAGTACGGCTGGTGTTATCACGACTCCCGTCTTTTCCGTCAATGGCTCGGCTTATCTGTCATTCAAGGCAGGAGGGTGGAAAGGCACTAATGACGCCACCTCCCTGACGCTTTCTGTCAACAATGGCACGTTGTCGAAGACTACCGTTGAGATTCCAAAAGGTTTATGGAAACAGTTTGGTGTCAACATCACAGCTACAGGCACAGTAAAGGTTACCTTCAAGGCCGACAAGCAGCGTTTCTTCCTCGATGAGGTGAAGGTGGTAGACCCAACCATCGATTCTGGCATTCATGACATCGTGGCGGGCGAAGAGAATGGCATCGTGGCTTATTACTCGCTCAATGGAACTCGCCTCAATGGTCCTCGCCCTGGAGTCTGCATCGTACGTTACGCCAATGGCGAAGTACGTAAAGTCATCATCCGATGATTTGTTCTGCGATATTCCTTAGGGAAAAGTAATGATGAAAAAAAAACAATGCCCACCCTTGGTACGGTAAGTAACCATGGGTGGGCATTATAGGTATTCATAAAATCGTAATATTTAGGCATAAGTTTGTTCCATTAAATTCTTGTTTCGTTTCCAATACTTTTGAACAATGCTGATTTCAATATCATCCATATTGGTTTCTATTACATCACCCTCTCTTGTCATCACAAGAGCATGATATGGCGGGTGTAGATATACTACACGTATAAAGCCTTCTTCACTTTGCGAAAATGCATATCCGCAAACAATCATTATTGCTTTTTCAGCTACGGCTTTAATTTCTTCTTCCTTCATGATAATCTATTTTAACTGACTTGATTGGTTTGAGAAATGTCGTAGGATTTATATATAGATTCTTCAATATGGGCAAAAGGTCAATATACTCTTCTGTTTCACCAATGCCCTCATAATCAGCCATGACAACAATATATCCATTATCCCATTCCTTAACCTCTGTGAATCGTTTGAGGCGTTTTGGAGTACGAAATCGGATATTACTATTGCCATATCTAAAAGAAGTCATATCTCCATCATTGGAGAGAAATGCTTCTGATGAAATATTCTTGTTGTCCATACTTAACCTCCTTTTTTAATGATTCTACTTTTCTTCTTTATAGATTATGCCAGTGAGCGCAATGAAAGTTTGCTTTCAGATTACCGAGCGCAGTTAATCTTATGCAAAGATTATGCCAGTGAGCGCAATGAAAGCTTGCTTTCAAATTGCCGAGCGCAGCTAATCTTATGCAAA